>JAAGKN010000171.1_pt1 | contig 123045 bp, 96 predicted proteins | sample 6206371 | NCBI WGS metagenome assembly JAAGKN01 (sample SAMN11533720, study PRJNA540317) | gut metagenome | isolation source: fecal pellets from male and female animal of same cohort | host: Peromyscus leucopus | place: USA:CA | collected 2017
AAAAAAACGAACGTTTTCATTAGCCATTATGATAGAAGAAGCCCAAGAAGGGACTTATAGAACTGAATTTCATTATATATAGTATTATTAATTAAATTATTAGATTATGAACAAGAGATTTTCTACTCTTTTGGCTACTGCTCTGGTAGCCGGTGGATTGTCGGCAAATGCGCAGACTCTTGGCAAAGGAACTGTTGTGAAAGAGATTCCTGCAAGTCCCGTTCGCAATTATGTATTGATGACATCTCAATTTACTAAAGATGGTGGCATTGAAAAACCTATCTCTACCTATTTGAATGGGGAGAATGTTTTGTTGAGTAATGCTGTTCGGAAATTGACAAATGTTAATGATGCATTGTGGACAATTTCGTTCAAGACTGTCAGCGGTTCCAATCGTTTTGTGTTGACAAACAAGGCTACAGGCTTGACTCTGTCTATTGATCCGGCCAATGCAGTGGCAGCGGACAAGGATGGTAAGGTTGCTATCAACACTAAAACTCCTGTTGCTGCTGGTGCTCTGGATGCAGGTATTGAGGCTACAGAATGGACTTGGGTTTCCGGACCGAATGCTACTCCTGAATTGAAGAACGTAAAAGCATTGACTTCCGCCTTTGATAATGACTCAACCATGTCTTTGGCTATTACATCAAAAGGTGTTATTTATGCATACAAGTATTCCAATGCAAAGAAGGCTCAGTTGCCAAATGGAGTTGAACAAGTGAAGATCCAGGCTGTTCAGCCGGGTTCTGTCAACATGACAGCCGAGGATCTGAATGTTTTGGATGGTGGTACTAACGGTAAATACTTTACTTTGTCTACAGGCAAGAGCTTGAAAGGTGATGTGATCTCCGGCGTGAAATTTCAAGCTGTAAATGCAAAAGATAAATGTGTTACATTGAAGAAATTCGGTACGACCAAGGACGAATATTTGCGTGTCGACTCAGCTGTTTATGCAGGAAGTGCAACAACTGAAGATCGTTATTATCAATTGGCTGTTAAAGGCTTGAAAAAGGGTGAGGCTGTAAGTACTCCTAACCATTTTCAGATCAGCAAGAACTTGTTCACAGATAGCGTTTCTATCTCTATCGAGCAGAAAGGTTCAAGATTTGTATATGCTGAAAAAGCTGACAAAAATAATTCACATTGGTCTACAGCGATGACTGATAAACATAAAGCTTATGACTATGTTACCTTGTCAAGTGTGAAGTTGACCGATGATACGGAAGTCCTGACATTATATGCTGCAAAAAAGAAAGAAAACCTGTTGTTCGCCGTTTCAGCTCCTGAAGCAGACAACACGTTGACTTCTGTTGCTGACGGTGTTTATGTCATCCAGAATGCAAAGGGTCAGTATCTGGCAGTCCCTGTATATAACAAAGGAGAGAAAGCTGCTTGGGTAACTGTAAATACAGAAGAACAGAATCCGTTGCACATGCCGGCTTACCAGTGGGTTGTTTTGAAAGACAAGACTGCTGATAAATTGGCTGCTACTTCTACTGTTACAGTGGTAAACCGTGAATATCCGAATATTGCAAAAAATGAAGTTCAGTTGAAGAAAGAAAATGAAGCTGCTGCTAAATATGTGGGTACAGTTTTGTTGGCTGCTGATTCGATCTCATTCGATGCGGTTCCTGCTGCTATCCTGAGCGACTCTTTGCTGGGTTACAAGTATATCGGTGCAGATGATCTGTTGGTAAACCGTTATACATTCAACTATCTGCATGCTTATGCACAAGATAAGTTCATCTCCAAATCAGCTAAAGACTCTTTGGCAACTGTATTGAACGGAACACAACCGTTCGTAGTTAAGGCTGTTGAAAACGGTTTCGACTCTTATGGTTATGAAGCAAAGAATGCCAAAGACCGTATCAAAGGTTTGAAGACTCTGTACAGACAGTCTTATCAGGTGGTTATCCCGAGTGCAAAGGGTGATGTTAAGTTAGGTGTTAACGAAGAAGCTAAATATGCTCTTTCTAACGGTGCTGACTTCACTGCTTCTACATTCTATTTCAAAGAAAACAACGATTTGACAGAAGGAAAGTGCTACTACGCTCTGATCGATTTGACAACTGAGAACGTGAGCAAAGCCGGTGTGACAGACGATGATTTGTCTGCTACATTGAAGAACCAGGTGATCTCTGAAACCCGTACTTCTGCATTCTTGATCGCTCCGTACGACGCTCCGTTGTATCGTCGTTTCAACTCTGAAAAGCTGGAAGGTAACGTAGGTGATGCTGCTGATACATTGCGTTTCGTAGAAAAATATCGTAACGAATACCTGCAGGTAGAAAACAACAAGAACTTCATGGTCAAAGGTATCGACTTCCTGGGTATCTATACTCCGGACTTCACGAAAGACGGCAAGTCATTCATCGTTGATACAGTATTCGTAAACCGTTGGAACGGTAACATCAAACCGCAGTATTTGATCTCTATCGATCGTCAGGATCAGGCATTCGCAGAAGGTGAAATGTGTCCGGTATGTCAAGAAATCGTAGCTAACGGTGGCAAGCGTCCGGCTAACTGTCCTCACGACAAAGCTGGTAAGGCTCCGTTCCACATGGGTAAATACTTGGTGAACTTCGCAGACTCTGTAGCTGCTAATAAAGCAGACTATGCTTGGAAGGGCTATACTCGTGCAGGTTTCGTAAAAGCAGTTCACATGGGTGACAGCTTGTATATCCTGACAGGACAGTTCGCAGACGTGACCTTGTCTACTTTCAATGCTGAAGCTATTGCAAAGGCTGTTAAGGATGGCAAATATGACAAGAAATACGTTATTGATCTGACTGAAAAGAAAGATAATAACAGCCATGCCAATGTAACTTGGGCAATGCGTTTCGTAGATCCTGAAAATGCTGCTGTAGAAGAAGAAGCTAACCGCTCATTCTTGATGGAGACAGACAATACGTATAACAATATCGCTCCGGGAGTGGGTCATTGGTTGAAGATGCAGAACGGCTGTCTGGTTATCTCAGGTTCTAGCGATAGTGAATCTATATTCGAACAGTTCACAGACAACGACGATGCTTTGATCTTCAATGTTGAGAAGGGTGCTGCTGATGACTTGGCAACTGACAACGAAACAATCGCAACTTCCGAAGTAACAGTTATCGCTGGTGAAGGTCAGGTAACGATCGCTAACGCTGCCGGCAAGAAGGTTGTTGTTTCTAACATCCTTGGTCAGACAGTTGTTAACACAGTTATCACTTCTGACAATGCTGTAATCGCTGCTCCTCAGGGTGTAGTTGTAGTAGCTGTTGAAGGCGAAGAAGCTGTAAAGGCTATCGTTAAATAATAATAGAAAATTCATCATCAGGTAGGGATACGAGTAATCGTATCTCTGCTCTGAAAAAAGAATAAGATTTTATAAATCAAATAATTCTAAATGTTGCCGTGCAGCTTTCAAGCTAATTATCCCGTGACGGGTGAACAGGCGGTAATATTAATACTAAAAGTAAAAAATTAAAATTCATCTGCCATTATCCCTGTGAAGAGAAAAGGCAGACACAAGATGAAGCCTCTCCGGTAGCAATATCGGGGAGGTTTTTTTGTTAAAAAGCATTGGCCCTGCATGTTTTAGAGATTAGGATGAACCTGTTTCATATTACTGTAGATTCGCTAAACAATCCTCGAACGAATAAATTTTATATGACGAATAGGTTTCTGCTTCAGACATCCTTAGACATATTTAGTGAGACTAGAAGAATGTACCTCCCGATTCAATTTTATAAAGATTGAAAACGGCTTTATGAAAAGAGCGTATTCCATTTTTCTATTCCCAAAGAAAAAAATTGTACTTTTGTGAGCTACATTAATAAAGATTGAACAATGGCTAACGATGAAATGAAACAAATCTGGAAAGTACCTGAGCCGACTCTTAGGAGGTTGCCGTGGTATCTTGCCTTTTTGAAACTGATGAAAGGAAGAGGGGAGACTTTCGTATCATCTACTCAGATTGCCAAAGAAATTAATGTGGACTCCAGTCAGGTGGCGAAAGACCTCTCTTTTGTGAATATTTCAGGGAAGACACGTGTCGGCTATGAGATCGGTACGCTGGTGGACGTGTTGGAAGATTTCTTGGGTTTTACGGCGCAGCATAAAGCATTCCTGTTCGGTGTCGGTAGCTTGGGAGCCGCCTTGTTACAGGATTCCGGTCTGAAACAATACGGATTGGAGATTGTAGGAGGCTTCGATGTCCGTCGCGAACTTGCCGGAACCGAGATCAACGGAATACCGGTCTACCACATGGATGATTTTCCTGCCAAGCAGAAGGAATACGGAGCGACGATCGGAGTGATTACCGTCCCTGTCGACAAGGCGCAGGAAGTGACCGAACTGATTATCGCCGGAGGGATCAAGGCTTTGTGGAACTTTACCCCGTTCCGTATCCGTGTGCCGGAAGATATCGTGGTGCAAAATACCTCTATGTATGCCCACCTTGCCGTGATGTTCAACCGCTTGAATTCAATCAATCACTGACATATGAAAATAATAGCCGTAGGAATGAATTATGCAGCCCACAATAAAGAGCTGCATCATTCGTTAGAATTATCGGAGCCTACTATCTTTATGAAGTCCGACTCTTCGTTGCTGAAGGATGGCAAACCGTTCTTCATTCCCGATTTCTCTTCGGAGATCCATTACGAAACGGAGATCGTCGTGAAGATAGACCGGCTGGGAAAAAACATTGCCGAACGTTTCGCCCATCGTTACTATAACGAGGTGACGGTAGGGATTGACTTTACAGCCCGCGATTTGCAAAACAAGCTGCGTGCGCAAGGTCTGCCCTGGGAAATCAGCAAGGCGTTCGATAATTCGGCTGTTCTTGGGACATTCGTCCCGCTGGAACGTGTGGGAGATGTGAACCGCATCCCTTTCCATCTGGATATTAACGGAAAGACCGTCCAGGAGGGAAATACACAGGATATGCTTTTCCCGGTCGACAAGATCATTGCCTATGTGAGCCGTTTCTTTACGTTGAAGATAGGCGATCTGATCTATACCGGAACCCCGGTAGGCGTGGGGCCGGTCAAGATAGACGACCACTTGCAGGGATATATCGGCGAGCAGAAGCTGCTGGATTTCTTTGTGAGATAACACGGAAAAAGAACGTATGAAGAGAATCTTATGTGCCTTGCTGTTTGTATTCGGTCTGCTCACTTCTGCTTGGGCGGATGGTAGCCGATATGCCTCCGGGTCGGTATTGAACTCCGGAAAATGGGTGAAGATACAGGTGGCGGAAGATGGTATTTACAAACTGACGGCTGCCGATCTGAAGAAGATGGGCTTTTCCAATCTGGACAAAGTCGCTGTCTATGGTTATGGAGGCTGGCCTTTGGATGAAAATTTCTCTACTGCTTATATTGATGATGTTCCGGAAGTAGCCGTGTGGAGAAATGCGGACTATCTGTTATTTTATGGGAAGGGACCACGTAAATGGGAATATTCTTCTTCTTATAAGTCTTTTATCCACACCAATAATCCCTATTCCAATTACGGATATTATTTCGTGACCGAGAAAGAAACGGCCGGACGCACGATGGAAAAGGCTGTATCCGCCGATGGAGCCACCCTGCAAGTGACGACTTTCGATGACTATGTTCTGCACGAGGAAGAGTTGGTATCGGTGAACAGTTCCGGGCGTGAACTGTATGGAGAATCGTTTACTTCTACTTTATCTCGTGATTTCACGATATCGGTTCCGGGCATTACGAATGACGAGGGAAAAGCCACCCTGTCTTTTATCTCCCGTGGCAACGGAACGATCACCATGAGTGTCGATGGAAATTCTGTAATATCCGGTTCCGTGTCTGTCCCGTCGGACGAATACGAAGTGGCACGGGAGCTGTATCGCGAAAGAGCTTGGACGGCTGATAAAGGTGAGACTGTAAGGGTCAACATCGGATACAGCACGACCGGACATAAGAATGTGCACTTGAACTATTTCCGTCTGCAGATGAAGAGGCAATTGAAAGTATATGACAATTATACATTCTTCCGCAGCCTCTCGGCAAGAGGCAATGCTTCCCGCTTTGTGATTCAGGGAGCCGATGCCGGTACGCTGGTTTTTGATGTGACCGACGGTGTAAATCCGCAGCAGATGGAAACGTCTCTGAACGGGACAGAGTTGTCTTTTTCGATTCCTGCTTCCACCTCCTTGAGGGAGTTTGTCGTAGTAAAACCTTCGCAGATCAAAGCTCCCGTGACGGTCGGCGAGGTAACGAATCAGAACCTGCATGCTTTGCCACAGCAAGATATGATCATTATTGCCCAGCCTAATTTCACCACGCAAGCGGAACGTTTGGCGGAAGCACATCGGACAAAGGATAACCTGACGGTCCGGGTGGTGACGCCAGAATCAATTTATAACGAGTTTTCCAGCGGTACACCGGATGCAACTGCTTATCGCCGTTTTATGAAGATGTTCTACGACCGGCAGACTTCGGAAGCTGATGCTCCTAAATATTTACTGCTGTTCGGCGATGGCTCGTTCGACAACCGTAAACAGACTTCCGCCTGGAAATCGGTGGATATGAGCAATATGTTGCTGACGTATCAGACGGAAAACTCATTAAGTAGTCAATCGTATGTGATTGATGACTATTTCGGATTTCTGGATGATGCGGATAATAAGAAATCCCTTCAAAATAAAAAGCTATGTCTGGGGATCGGACGTTTTCCTATCAGGACTGTGGAGCAGGCGACTCAGATGGTGGATAAGGTAATTTCTTATATGGAAAATAAAAATACAGGGGCGTGGAAAAATAATCTGTGTTTTATGGCTGATGATGGTAGCAATACGGATGGATTTATGACTGAGCATATGAAGTTTGCTGATCAGCTGGCAGGTTATGTCGAAAGTGAACATCCTGATTTTTTGGTGAATAAACTGTATTATGATGCCTATAAAAAAGACATGACAGCAGGAACTTATCCGGATGTAAAGAGTGGCTTGCAAAAATTTCTAAAAGACGGACTTCTATTGTTTAATTATACCGGACATGGAGGGACAACGGCTTTAAGCGATGAGAAAGTGTTGACACAAACAGATATCAACCAGTTTACTTATACTCATCTGCCGGTATGGGTGACGGCTACCTGCGATTTTACGCGATTCGATGACTTGAACACGTCTGCCGGAGAAGATGTCTTTCTGAATAAAAGCAGTGGAGGCATTGCGCTGTTTACGACTGTCCGTGTCGCTTATTCCAGACCTAATTTCCCGATCAACGACAATGTTATCCGTAATTTGTTTGAAAGAGAGAATGGACGTCGTCGTACGCTGGGAGAAGTGATGCAAGCAACGAAAAATACCTTGTCGTCCGTTTACAAACTTGGTTTCTGCTTGATCGGGGACCCTGCTGTAAAAATGACTTATCCAGAATTTGGAATGAAAGTGACGACCGTAAACGGACAAGCGGTAGATGGAAATTCAATCTCTTTCAAAGCTTTGGAAAAGATTACTGTCGAAGGAGAGGTGTTGGATGCTTCCGGACAGTTGGTAACTGATTTTACTGGTATAGTAAACCCGACTGTGAAAGATAGCAAGGTGACTGTCACCTGCTTGAAGAACAGCAATAAAGATGACACTCCGGCTTTCACCTTCACCGACTATCCGAATACGATTTTTATAGGGAATGACTCTGTGCGCAATGGAAAGTTCAGTTTTACTTTTACGATTCCGAAGGATATTTCCTATTCCAATTTGCAAGGGAAGATGAACCTGTATGCCGTTGATACGGAAAATGGTCATGAGGCACAGGGGAATTTCGACAATTTTATTGTCGGAGGAACTTCCGACACGGCGGAAACCGATACAATCGGTCCGGAAATCCGTGTCTTTTACCTGAATGATACGACATTTGTAGATGGTGGTCAGGTGAACACGACTCCCTATTTTGTTGCCGAATTATGGGATAAGAGCGGAGTGAATATCACGGGAAGCAGTGTCGGGCATGACATGATGCTGGTAATAGACGAATCGACTGTCCTGAGTTATAACCTGAACAGTTATTACGAACTGCTTCCGGGCGAGGAGGGAGCTGGTATCGTGAAGTTTCCGATCCCGGCACTTGAGCCGGGCAAACATACGGCGGAGTTCTGGATATGGGATATCCTGAATAACTCGACCGTGCGGACATTCACTTTCGAAGTGGTCGAGGGATTGAAACCGTTCCTGTTCGATGTGATCGCAACACCGGGTATCGCCCGCGAGCAGGTGACCTTCCATCTTATGCACAACCGTCCCGAAAGCCGTATGCGGGTGGGTATCATGGTCTATGATCTGGCAGGACGCCAGCTTTGGAAACATGAAGAAAGTGGAACATCCGGTCTGTTCGAAAACTATACAGTTTCTTGGGATCTGACATGTGGCGGTGCCCGTATGCGTCCCGGTGTCTATATCTACCGGGCAGCCATCAGCACCGATAATTCCAAAGAAGCGACAAAGGCAAGGAAGTTCATCATTTTAGGAGAATAGGAAGGAGCGCATGAACTCCATCGTGTTTATCGTTGCAGTCAGAACAAAGAAACCAATAATGATCCAGTCCAGTATCCGGTACATGCGGACCGGCAATCGCGTGTATAGCCAGCCCAGCAGGATCGGGACTGCAAACATCCAATGTCCGCCGAACAAGATCGCTTCGTTCATCCCGTAGCGGATGATAAAGTGGATCACGAAATCGATACTCAGGTACATAAGCAACAGTTGTACATATTTGTTTTTCAGGTTGAGCAAAGCCGAGGCTGTGACTAAGAACAACAGAAACATGATTACGGCATTGTTCCAACTGTGCAGGTATTCGCTGGGCCGTAATACGACCTCTTTTCCGACTAACTGTTGTGTGAGAGGTGTGCTTATAATCGTGTTGCCCCAGAAATCGACCAATGCTTGTTTACCGAATGTTTCGTCATGGATAAAATACTGTCCGAGTTGCCCGGTCGTTTCGATAGGAGACGGGCCTTCCGGGTTGAACAGTTTCGCTTTGAGGGTATAAAAGCCCATGATGACAGCTACGCAAATGACAAATGGCAACATTACTTTGATCCCTGTCCGTATTTTACGCCAGAACGGTGCTTTATTCAGGAACAGGGCCATTGCCGGTTTGGCAGCGTTGGTGATTGTTATTCCTCCACAGAGGAAAGAGAGGAAGAGAATAGTCCGCCCTTTTATATATCCGGTCAGCTTGTATTCCCTGGAAAGCATTAATAGTGAGAAGACGAGCAGGAAAAAGGAGAACGGATAAGATTCTGTGGTGAATGATAGGACAACGGTTGTGAAGAAGCATCCCGTGAACCCTGTCAGCAACAGTGCCCGCCTGGAAGAAATCTGGACAATCTGTTTCAGGTAACGATAAATCAGGACCAGTCCGCCGGTTATCAACAGGTTCATCAGCATCAGGCAAATAATACCGGAAGTTTTCTCTTTGAACAGGGTTGTCAACAGGATTATCAACAAGGTTTTCAACAAATGAAAAATACCGAAGAAGGGATGGCTGATGTCAAACGCTCCTCCGCGCGTGTGGAGATGGAATAGATTGTCATACCCCAAGTAACTTCCTGCTCCCCCGTTGGGCACATCTATCAGTTCCGTATGAAAGAGCATCCGGTATCCGATATACCCGTAAAGAATGAAGAAGAAAAGGAAAAGTCCGGTCTCTATCAGGGTCGGTGGAAATAACGTGCGCTTGGTCTCTCTCCACTCGATCCGGAGAGCGCGAAACAGAATAGACAGGCAGGATGGCGGTGGCATCATATATATGTTTATTTATTGTTGAATGGTTTATAATGGGGAACATCTGCAAGGGCAAGCAGTTCTTTGTCACCGGAACTGTCACCATATACATGCAGCGTCTCGGAGGCGAAATCCGGATATAGCTGACGGAGCCTGCGTACCTTCTCGCTCCCTTTACAGTTGGGCGTGGAAAACCGACCGGTCAAAATCCGTCCCCTGATTTCCAGTCCAGTTCCTTCTACGAGCCGGATTCCTATTGTTTGTGCCCAGGGACGTATCCAGTCTGGCACGGACGCGCTGATGATGGCGATCTTGCTGCCTTCTTCCTGATGCCTCCGTATCTCTTTCAGAGCCGCAGGATAGACGAAAGCCGGTATACGGGAGGCATATTTGAGGCAAGCCTGATGAAAATCCTCTGCCTTCATCCCTCGCAGGAAAGAGGAGATCACAAGTTCTTTGGCCCGGTGTGTGGAAAGAATGCCTGTTAAAGCTGCTCCTTTCAGCAGGATTATCCAAGGGAGCCGCAGGAGGAAAGCTTTCCGTCCACAAGCCTGAATCAGAAAATCCGGCAGTGAGTCGCGGGAAATGATAGTACCGTCGAAGTCGAATATTGCTATTGCCATATCAATAAATCAGTAAAGCGAATACGATAAACCAGCCGGCCACTGTCAGTTGCAAAGTACGGTCCTGCAACAGGATATCGGTCGGATTGCAGTTACTCTTTTCCACCAAGATGATTTGCAGGTAGCGCATGATGCCTGCCAGTACGAAGGGGACCGTGACATACAAGTATTCGCTGCTCCTCGACGTTACTTCGGGCGAAAGCGTATATAATATGTAAGTCACGGCTATGATGGAAGAGAGAAACGACAGGATCACGTTCAGGTAGTCGATCGTATATCCGGTAATATTCTTACGTGAAATCTGTCCGGTCTCCATGAAATTCCGCAAATCGTCCCGGCGCTTGGCAAAGGCGAGAAACAGGGAGAGGATGAATGTCATGATAATCAGCCAGTGCGAAAGTTCTATCTCCCCGGCGACAGCTCCCGCTTCGAGCCGGATGATGAAACCGCAAGCGACAATCATGGCATCTATGATCTGTATCTGTTTGAGATAAAGCGTATAGGCTAAGTTCAGGAGGACATATCCTCCTGACAACAACCAGATCCGGTTGTTACTTGTATGCATGAAACTGAAACATAATGCACTCGCCCCATATAGCAAAAATAGGAAGACAAGGGCTGCCATCGGCGAAACCTCCCGGGAAGCAATCGGCCGGAATCGTTTGACCGGATGCAGACGGTCTTCACCCGCGTCCATCAAATCGTTGAAAACGTATACGCCGCTGGTAAGCAGACAGAAACCGGTAAACAGGATGGTAACATTCCATAACCTGTCTACGTCTCCTATCTCCTGTGCAAAAAACATGGGAAGGAACAAGATGATGTTTTTTACCCACTGGGAGGGGCGCATCAGAAGAAATAATGCTTTAACTTTGCCTGTCGATTGTATATCTTTCATACTCAAAAGACAAAAGTAGGAATTTTATTTAAGCATACAATAAAGTTCGGATTATTCAGTTTATAATGCAATAGGAGCGGTTCGTGAATCGTCCCTACTGAATCGGAAAATAAATTTAAGGATAGACATATGATAAGTAAATTCAGAATCGGTGTACTCGTTATAATACTTAACTTCTTCGCTTCGGTTGCGATGATTTGGGGACAGGATAATCCTTCTTTGCTCCAAATGGCGGTTCCTTCGTTGAATATCGCTCCGGATGCACGAGGCGGTGGTATGGGAGACATGGGCGCGGCGACTTTGCCGGACATCAATTCGCAGTATTGGAATGCGGCCAAATATGCTTTTATGGGAAGTAAGGCGGGAGTCAGTTTGTCCTATACGCCGTGGTTGCGTAAATTGGTCAACGATGTGGCTTTGGTGAACATGACCGGTTTCTACAAATTAGGAAATAGTGATTTACAGGCTATCAGTGCATCTTTGCGTTATTTTTCATTAGGAGAAGTGAATATATGGGAGAATATCGGGGATGTCCCCTATGGTTTGAACCCGTATGAGATGGCGTTCGACGTGGCTTACAGCCGTAAGTTGTCCGAGTCCTATTCGATGGCGGTAACCTTGCGTTATATCCGTTCGGATATGGGAACAGACCAGAATGAAGAGAGCAATGCGGGCAATGCTTTTGCAGCCGATATCTCCGGTTACCTGGAAAAGTATGTGCTGATGGGCAATGCCGAGGCATTGTGGAGCTTTGGTTTCAACCTGTCCAATATCGGGAGTAAGATCTCGTATGACGGGGGAAACAGGAATCAGTACCTTCCGGCCAAGTTGACTTTGGGAACAGGGTTGCTTTATCCGATCGACGACTACAACCAGATCGGCGTTTATTTGGACCTGAACAAATACATGGTTCCGTATGCTCCGCAAAAGAAAGATGGAGAGACTGATGCCGACTTTCAAGCGCGTGAGGACGACTATAAGTCGTGGTCGAGTATTTCCGGTATGCTGAAGTCTTTTACCGATTCGCCTAACGGACTGCTGAAAGAGATCATGGTTTCGGTCGGAGCCGAGTATAGTTATAATGAACAATTCTTTGTCCGCGGCGGTTATTTTTACGAGAATGCGAATGTCGGTAACCGTAAGTACTTTTCTGTAGGTGCAGGTTTCCGTATGAGCGTGTTCCAGCTGGATGCCGCTTATCTGATCAGTACGGTTCCGCAGAACCCGTTGGATCAGACACTTCGTTTTTCCCTGTCTTTTGATATGGACGGAATCAAGAACTTGTTCAGATGAAAGTTAAAAGTTGAAAGTGATGAAAGTACGGGTTGGGTTTGGATATGATGTGCATGCACTGGTTCCGGAACGAGATTTATGGCTGGGCGGAGTGAAAATAGAGCATACGATGGGTTTGCAAGGGCACAGCGATGCGGATGTCTTGATTCATGCTATCTGCGATGCTCTGTTGGGCGCAGCCAATATGCGTGATATCGGTTATCATTTCCCCGATACGGCAGGAGAATATAAGGACATCGACAGCAAGATCCTGTTGTTCGATACGATGGAACTGCTTCGTGACGCCGGATATACGTTGGGTAATATAGATGCGACTGTCGCTGCCGAACGTCCGAAACTGAATCCTCATATTCCCGAAATGAAACGGGTGATGGCCGATGTCCTCCAGGTGGATGTAGAAGATATCTCCATCAAGGCGACGACAACCGAGAAGTTAGGCTTTACCGGACGGCAGGAGGGAATAGCTGCGTATGCAACGGTGTTGATACAGAAACCATAGCGGATAACGCCCAAGACCTTGCCTTTATTCGTAAGTAGGTCAACCGAATTTGTTCAATATTTTACTATCCCGATTTTTATCTCATTGCAGTTTTGTTTCGATATACTTCTTTGTGACCTGCAAATGAAGTTTTTCGCGGATCTTTTTCACTCTATCACTCAATGCACTGTAAACCCTAATAATCAATTGGTATAGGAAGTGATAAAGATCCTTTTCCCCTTTTCCCCTTCTCAGGAACCGGCAATAATCTTCTGGACACCTTCAATTCATTTTTAAGCAATACGTTCTTATGAACTCATAATATAAGGAATAATGTTTCCTCGTTACAGGAAAACTTATCTGCATGTGCATGAAAAAACATCAGAGTGCCTGCTAATTCTGTAATCAGTGGTTGTGATTATAAAATCAGTGCCAGCGATTATATAATCACAGCCACTGATTATATAATCGCTGGCACTGATTTTAGAATTAGCAGGCATGTAAGAAAGAACTATTCGGAACGGAAAAGTTTTTTCTCCATGGAAATAAGAAATTGTTGCTGCAGGATTGGGTAGGAAAGTTCTTTTGTTTTGTTAACATCTAAATTGTGTCTATGTGTCCAATTACCGGGAATAGCCATTTTTTTGAGGTAAATTATCCGATGTCGGATCTTTGACGGCTTTTTTTTATTAGATTGTGTATCTTTGATTTACTTTTTTGTATTAATGTATGGGTGTATTTAAAATACAGTATGTAAAAGGGGGATATTTAAGTTGTATTGTTCTGTAAATGATTGATTGAGTGCGAAATATGGAGGTGGTGTGAAATGGCTAATGAAAACGTTCGTTTAAAATCGTCATTTTTCAGCTACAAAAATACAACTACTTTTTAAACCTGCAATCCTTTCTCCTAATAAATTTTCCTTTTCTATATTCTTTCTTATCAATCAGATAGCTTAACCTGTACGAAAAACCTTTTTTCCGATACAAACCCTCCCAAAAGCCCCGAAAAAATGACTAAAAAAAACGAACGTTTTTATTGGTCATTATACAAGAATTTGGTTAACTCTTGTAAAACAAAGAGTTGGCAATCGGTAGGGAAACATATTTAGATATACTATTTATTAATTAAACATTTTAGAATTATGAACAAAAAGTTTTCTACTCTTTTGGCAGGTGTTGCACTGTTCGGTGCAATGACCACTAACGCTACGGTAGATTCAAGCATTACCTTGAAGAAAGGCGCGAATACTGGTTTATACCAGATCGCAAACCGTGCAGGAAACTACCTGGCTCTTAAAGCAGATGAAGTTTCGGGCGAAGCAAAATTGGTTGTTATCACTGCCGACAATTTGGACGCTGACAATCTGGCAAACACGCTTTGGTGTGTGACTGTAACCGAAGAAGGTTACGGTAAAGAACCGATCTATGATTTCCTCAACAAGGCTACCGGCCAGTATCTGACTGTGACTTTGGATGGTAAACAAGGCTTGACTCCTGACGAGCTATTAAGCAGTACATCTGATAATGTTATTGTCGGGGGAGAAATTGAAGGCTGGGCTTTCTCTTCTGTCTACAAAGCAGGTGTTGAAACTGAAAAGCCGCTTTATTCTTATTTCAAAGAAGATTCTGTGGTAATATTGAGAACAGAAGGTAGCGGTAATGGTCCTGTCGCTTTGGTAAAAGAAGCTGCTGATAAATTGAAAGCTACTGCTCCGAGTTATACTGGTAATTCCGTATTCTCTCTGAAGAACGCTGACATGATCCGTCTGAGTGCAAATTCAATCAACACGATGTTGGGCTTGCAGGCTGCAGACAAAGGGGTTGCTTTGAAATTCAATCCGGACGAAGCGGGTGATAAAGTTAAAGTCGCTAATCCGTTTAACGGAAAGAATGGCGGCAAGTTCTTCGCTGAAGCTATCGACAATGACGCTGATTATGTACATGTATATCGCATGGCAGGTGACAAAAAAGAATATCTGCGTGTGGATAAAAATATCGTGAACAAAAAAGGTGGAAGATTCCGCGCATTCGCATGGAGTGAAACTGTAGTTGATGATCTTAAGGAACAATACAAATTTGCTTTCTCTTTTTATCCTTCTAAAGACAGTTTGGTTATCCAGGTTGCTGGAGCTTTGAAATACGAAGATGACGAATGGAAAACAGGTTCTAAGACTAAACTTCCTAAAGTAGGACAGGCCGGTGAAAACAACTTTGTAACTGTTCAGGACTTGATTGAAGACAAAGTCTGCATCGTAACTGTTTACGACAAGAAAGAAACTGACATCACTTTAGGTTTCACAGGTTGCGACGCAAAGGGGACAGGTAAGACATCCGTAGACAACGGTTTGTATTTCATCAAGAATGCAAAAGGTCAGTATCTGGCAAGCCCGATCCATCAGAACGGTGCTGAATATGAATGGGTAACAGTGATGGAATCCGAACAGCAGCCCGCTCACATGCCGGCATTCCAGTGGGTTGTATTCAAGACTCAGTCTAACAAGAATCTGCTTGCCACTTCTCCGGTTGCAGTTTATAACCGTGAATATGCAAAAGAAACTACAATCCAATTGTATCAGAATGAAGGTGCTCAGTATGTTTATACGACAGCAGCTACAATCGCAGGTGTTGCTGTTGACTCTTTGACATTCGAAGTTGTCGATAAGACTGTTTATCCGGAAGCCTACAACGACTCTTTGCTGGGCTACAAGAACATCAAAGACGCACAGTATCTGTTGGAAGAATATACGTTCAAGTATCTGCATCCGTATGCAACAGGTGAAAATAGCAAATACTTGGCAAAGAACGAAAAAGACTCTTTGCTGAACGTGCTGAACGGTAAGGATGCATTCCGCCTGATCGAAGGTGAAATCGCTGATTACGGTGTCAACAAGACAATCGCCGACAAGGCCGGTGTGAAAGTCTTGAGAAGAACAGAATATGCTATTGCTTTGGGTGACGCTTATATGTGGAGAGCTGCTGAAAACAAATATGCGATGTCTGAATCTTTCAGCGCAAACCGCAAGTACTTCTTCAAGGAAAACAACCACTATGACGGTGAAGATTATTATGCAATCGTTGAAGCTGTATATACTGAGGACGAAAACAACAAAATCGGTTCAAACAAAGCAGGTGTGACAGATGATATTCTGGATGCAACATTGAAGATCCAACCGTTGAAGGAAACAAGAACTTCCGCATTCGCCATCAATCCGGACAACACTCCTTTGTATCGTCGCTTCAATACAGCTTTGGAAAATGCCGTTGCTGGTAACGAAGATGCAGTCAAGACGTTGAAGTTCAAAGAATACTATCGTGGTGAATACCTGATGGACGAAAACAACAAGAAGTTCCAGAACGAAGGTATGAACTACCTGGGTATCTGGACTGCCGACAAAGCGACAGGTCTTTCATTCTATGTTGATTCTGCCGTTATCCTGAACACTGATCATGGTTACATCAAGCCGCAGTACTTCGTATATGTAGATCGTCAGGTTCAGCCGGGTATCGACGCTATTCCTTGTCCGTTGGAACACAACCACGGTGTAGATGCTGATGGTAACGAACTGGATGCTTACCACTGTTCACACGCCACTCCTGGAAAGGCCGGTTATATCAGAGCCAAATACTTGGTTAGCTTCGCTGACTCTTTAGGAGCTGAAAATGCAGACAAACTGTATCAGTTCGGTAAATATACACGTGTCGGATTTGTAGATGCTATGCACATCGGTGATAGCTTGATTTTCTTGGTTAACGGTTTCGAAAACCAGAAGCTGGCCGACTTGGATGCTGCCAAGATCATCGCTAATTATGAAGCGACAGGCAATACAGACAAGATCATCGACTTGAATGCTTTGACAGACGAACACCACAACTACACTTGGTCATTCCGTTTCATCTCTCCGGAAAAGGTAGCTGCTGCAACTGCTGCCGGTGAAGAATCTTTGGATGTTGCCTTCTTGATCGAATCCAACAAGGCAGAAAGCGACAAGAACATTGCTCCGAAGTTCGGTCAGTGGATGAAGAGCCAGAACGGTTGCTTGGTATTGTCCAACGATACTGAATTCGAAAAAGTGAAATTAGGTGGTAGCGAAGACAACGCTTTGGTATTTAACATCGAAAATGGTACAGAAGAAGACTTGGCTACAGACAACGAAACAATCGCAACTTCTGAAGTAACAGTTATCGCCGGCGAAGGTCAGGTAACGATCGCTAACGCTGCCGGTAAGAAGGTTGTAGTAAGCAACGTTCTCGGTCAGGTGGTTGCTAACACAGTCCTTGCTTCAGACAACGCTGTCATCGCTGCTCCTCAGGGTGTAGTCGTGGTGGCTGTCGAAGGCGAAGAAGCTGTCAAGGCTATCGTAAAATAAGATTGAATTTATAATCAAATAATTCTTCGGTCGTGCGGGGGCGCAAGCCACCAACTACCCTGCGAGAGGCGAACAAGCGGCCGGATTTAATATTAATAATACTAAAGTATATTGAAATTAAAAGTTCAAGTTGTCTTCCCCCTGTGAAGGGCGAAGGCATACTAAAAAAACAAGCCTCGGAGAAAGATGTGCTATGGTACGTTTTTTCTCCGGGGCTTCGTTATGATAAAAGAGGAAGGAATAAGATAACCGTGTGGCGATTATTGCCGGTGATTTGTTTATCCCACTGTTAATTTGTAGATTTGACCCCATAAAGAAAAGATGAAATATGAAGACTAACGACTGGAAGGACCGTCTGGGTGTCATGTATTCGACAAACCCGGATTTTCAATATGATACGGGGAAAGAAGAGGAAGAAGAAACGCTTCCGAAAGAGAAACAGCAGTTGCGTATCGCTTTGGATAAGCGAAACCGGGGTGGCAAGGCTGTGACATTGGTAACCGGTTTCCGGGGAACGACCGGTGATCTGGAAGCACTTGGGAAGTTCTTGAAAGTGAAATGCGGTGTCGGCGGCTCGGCTAAAGACGGGGAAATCATCGTACAGGGTGACCTGCGTCCTAAAGTGCTGGAGATATTGCAAAAAGAAGGCTATGTCAAAAGCCGTATAATCTGATCGTATGCTGACCGTCTACAGAGCTTCTGCCGGGGCCGGGAAAACGCATAAGCTGACCGGTGAATATCTGACCTTGCTGTTTACGGGGCCGGGTGCTTTTCGCCGTATCCTTGCCGTGACCTTTACGAACAAGGCGACGGACGAGATGAAGACCCGTATCATCGATGAATTGTATAATTTGGCTTCCGGCAGGAAGTCGGATTATGTGGAATTGCTGAAGTCCGCCTATTCGTTGACAGAAGTCCAGGTACGGAAGCAGGCGGCTAAAATATTGATCGATATCTTGCATGATTATTCCGCTTTCAACATCAGTACGATCGACCGTTTTTTTCAGCAGACCATGCGTGCCTTTACACGTGAGATCGGTTTGCAGGGGAGCTATGGGATCGAGATGGATCAGGAACAGGTACTCACGACGGCGATAGATAATATGCTGGCCGATTTGGATAAGCCGGATAGCAAGGAGCTGTTGGGCTGGTTGATCCGTTTTGCCGAGGAGAAGGTCGAAGGGGGTGGGGAATGGAGTCTCCGGCGAGATATTATGGCTCTCAGTAGGGAGGTCTTCAAGGAAAGCTATAAGGCGTTCAGTGACAGGGTCGGGCAGGATATTGCGGATAAACGGGTGTTGGAGGAGTACAAGGATAACTTGTATAAAATCATACGGGCAGTCGAGGTTGAAGCGAAGTCGTTGGGAGAGGAGGCACTCGCCATCATGAACGAACATGCGGTAAAGCCGACCGACTTCAAAGGGGGAAGCCGCTCTCCGCTCTGTTTCTTCGAACGTCTGGCGCAGGGAGAGATGAAGGAACCCTCCGCCACTTTTGTCGGGCTGGTGGAAAAGATCGAGAACTATTATACGAAGACGACACCTGTCGGTATGCGCGAGATCTTGATGGCGACGGTGGCGGACGGATTGAACGACTGTGTGTTGGGAGTCATCTATCTTTTCGACCATTTAAAAGAATATTATACAGCGAAAGAAATCGTCCGTTATTATTATACGTTGGGGATCCTGACAGATGTGTCACGCCAGATAGCTGCCTACCGGGAAGAAAAAAATGTGATGTTGATTGCCGACACGACCGAATTGCTGAATAAGGTGATCGGTGGGAGCGACGCTCCTTTCATTTATGAAAAGACCGGTACACATGTCGATCACTATATGATAGATGAGTTTCAGGACACCAGCGGAATGCAGTGGAATAACTTCCGTCCGTTGATCGAAGAGAGCCTTGCGCATAGCCGGGATAATTTGATCGTAGGGGATGTGAAGCAAAGCATCTATCGTTTCCGTAATTCGGACTGGAAGTTGCTGGACGAGCAGGTGCAAGCCGACTTCTCTCCGGAAGTAGTCCATGAAGAGACGCTGAAGGATAACTGGCGCAGTTGCCGGAATATCGTGGAGTTTAACAATGCCCTTTTCACGACGCTTCCGGGTGTCTTGCAGGCTGTCTATAATGAAGCGTTGTCTGTTTCTTCCCTGAACGAGGAACAGCGTGCGGCATTTTTCACCAAGATCATGTCTGCCTATGATAAGAGTTTCCAACAGGTCCCTCCGCCTTTCATGCAGAAAGACGGGCATGTGCGGATTGAATTTCTCTCCGGTGATGATGAGAAAGATTGGAAAGGGGAAGCCCTCGGACGTCTGCCCGGCGTGTTGGAGAAATTGCAGGATAACGGATATGTGCTAAAAGACATTGCGATCCTTGTTCGCACCAATCAGGAAGGGGCACAGGTGGCGGATACTTTGCTGACCTATAAGGAGGAGCATCCTTCCGACCGCTACAACTACGATATTATTTCGGATGAGGCTCTGTTTGTCAGTGGCTCGACAGCTGTCCGCTTCATGGTTTCCCTGTTGCGTTACCTGAAGAACCCCGAAGACCGGACGAACGGACAGATTGCTTTATACTCCTATCAGGTATTGAAAGGGATATTTGGAGTTGAAACTCCGGCTTTTCCGCCGGAAGTTGTCTCTGTCCTGCAAATCCTCTCCCGCCAGTCCCTCTATGAAATAACGGAAGGCCTGTTCCGTCTTTTTGCCGACGACTTTCCCGAAAATGAGCAGGTCTTTGTCCAGGCTTTCTTGGATATGGTGTCCGAATATGCCCAGAAGGAGAGTGCGGATCTGAATCGTTTCCTGAAATGGTGGGATGAGACGGGCTGCCGGAAAACAATTGCCACGCCGGACGGACAGAACGCGATCCGTATCCTTACGGTCCATAAGTCGAAGGGGCTGGGTTTTAAGGTCGTAATCATTCCTTTCGGGGATTGGGAGATCGATCATAAGCCGACAAAACCGGTCATCCTCTGGTGTCATCCGGAAGAGAAGCCGTTCGACCGCCTGCACTTAGTTCCCGTGCGCTACGGCCAGTCGTTGGGAAAGACGATTTTTGCAGGTGATTATTTTAAGGAACGATTGCATGCCTTTATTGACAACCTGAATACGTTATATGTCGCTTTTACCCGTTCGAAAGAGGAGTTGATCGTATTCTCTCCGCGCCCGAAGAAGATGAAGGAAGAAACCGGCGAAGTGGAAAAGATATCGACTTTGACCGACGCTTTGTGGACTGGTCTGCGTACGGATATGCCCGATACACGGGAGGGAGAGAAGCTGATCTCGCTGCCTGCCGCTTTCGATACCGGGACAGGTGTTTTCGAGTTGGGCGATTGGTGGCATCCGGTTGCAAAGGAAGAAATTGGAGACATTCAGGAGATCGGGATGGCACGTCTCAGTTCCATCTCTCCGGACGACCGTTTGCAATTACGCTTGCATGGCAAAGGCTATTTCTTTGATAATGCCCGTCGGAAGCATGGGGCTTTGATGCATGAGGTGTTGAGTCGTATCCGTACCCGGAAGGATATTCCGCAGTCGGTCGAACGGTACCGCCAGGAAGGGGTGATTGACAAAGAGGAAGCGACGGCACTTGTTGCACGTCTTGACGAATTGTTGAATCTGCCGGAAGCCGCCTCCTGGTATGACGGTACGGCTCGTGTGTTGAACGAGGTTGATATTCTGTTCGGAAAAGGGTTGTCCAAACGTCCGGACCGCGTGATGATCACCGGGAACAGTGTGATTGTGATCGACTATAAATTTGGGGAACATACCGACCAACGCTATCACAGCCAGGTAAGGAATTACCTGAAACTGATCCGGCAAATGGGCTATGGCGAGGTTGAAGGCTTCCTTTGGTATGTTGAATTAAACAAAATAGAAGCGGTGAAAGGGTGATATATTTTTGTTATTCGGTAAAAATGAATATTTTTGCAAATTCTTATGATAAATACTCGATTAGATTAAAGAATGAAAGTACATAAAGAAGGAACAGGTCTATTATTAACGCTTTTCACGATATTCTTTGTCGTGGACGTTGCGCTGTATCATACTGTCGGTAGAGGTTGGGTGTTCTATACCACGACTTTCGTCACCACAGTCCTGTTCTTGTTGGTGCTTAACTTTTTCCGTAGCCCGTTCCGTCGTTTTCCGTTCGATTCGGAAGGATTGGTGATCGCCCCTGCCGACGGCACGATCGTGGCGATCGAGGAAGTGATGGAGAATGAGATCCTGCACAGGGAATGTTTGCAGATATCCATATTCATGTCCGTTTTCAATGTGCATGCCAACTGGTTTCCGGTGAATGGGACTGTCACGCACGTGTCACATCAGAACGGGCGTTTTCGTGCCGCTTACTTGCCCAAGAGCAGTACAGAGAACGAGCGTTCGGCAGTTGTCATTACAACCCGTAACGGGGTGGATGTATTGGCACGCCAGATTGCGGGTGCGTTGGCTCGGCGTATCGTGACTTATGCCAAAGTCGGCGATAAATGCCATGTGGACGAACAGATGGGGTTCATCAAGTTCGGTTCTCGTGTAGATGTTTATTTGCCTGTCGGGACGGAAGTCCTGGTCGAAATGGATCAGAAGGTTACCGGTAATCAGACTCCGATAGCCCGTTTGGGAAAATAGAGAAATAAATTAAATGAGTATCAAGAATAGCATACCAAATTTTATTACTTGCTGCAATCTGATGTCGGGTTGTATCGCTTGTGTCATGGCGTTAAGGGGAAACTTGCCGGTGGCGACCTTGTGGATCGTCATTGCGGCTGTTTTCGATTTCGGCGACGGTTTTGCCGCCCGCTCCCTGCACGCCTATTCTCCGATGGGGAAAGAATTGGATTCCCTTTCCGATATGGTAAGTTTCGGTGTCGCTCCCGGAATGATCGTTTATTGGCTGTTGGAACAGGCCTGCATGACGGCTTCTGCTTTGGGAGAGGCGGCTGGTTATGTTCCGTATATGGCTCTTGTGATACCGGTCTTTTCCGGATTGCGCCTTGCCAAATTCAATATCGATGAAAGGCAGACGACCTCTTTTGTCGGTATGCCTGTCCCGGCTCATGCTCTTTTTTGGGCGTCTATCGGGTATGCGTTTCATTCTGCCGTACCGGTGGACAGTTTCGGGTTTATTGCCGGAACGATAGTTGTGGCAATCCTGTTTTCGTCTTTGCTGGTGTCTGAAGTTCCGATGTTCTCATTGAAAGTAAAGTCGTTGGCATGGAAAGGCAATGAGCTTCGCTATATTTTAGTAGCCGGGGCAGGGGGCTTTATGGCCCTTTTTGGTGTTTTGGGCATTGCCGGAACAATCATTCTCTATATAGCGTTGTCTTTTTTTAACAAAAGAAGATAAACCGGGATTCGTATCTTTGTGTTTGTATAATGAACCAACTAAGTGACGGAATATGTTTAAGTTTTTGTTTGTTATGTTTTTCTTCTTTATCCTGTTAGTCTTTTTAATGGGATTCTCCATCTTGCGTACCTTCAAAAATATTCTGTTCGGCAGCGGAAGTAGTGGAAGGAAGGGTGAACAACGGTGTCAAACAAGCGGTAGTTCCTCCCACGCGCGCAGCAACAGTTCTGCACGTGAAGAATATGCCTCGCAGGCCTCCCGTAAAAAGATCTTTGCAAAAGATGAAGGGGAGTATGTGGATTATGAGGAAGTGAAATAAGTTGTTCAGCGCTTGCGCTGAAAGAAGTTGCGCATTTCTTCGGCGCATTCGTTTTCAAGGACTCCTTTTTTGACTGTCGCTTTTGGATGTAAGGCTTTCGGTGCGTATTGCTGGAAGCCTCTTTTTTCGTCAGTCGCTCCGTAGACGATCTTGCTCAGTTGCGACCATCCGATCGCTCCGGCACACATCACGCATGGTTCCACCGTCACGTAAAGGCTGCATCCGGTCAGATACTTGGCACCTAAGACATCGACTGCCGCTGTTATCGCCAGCATCTCGGCATGGGCGGTCGGATCGTTCAAGCGTTCTGTCTGGTTGTGGGCGCGGGCTATGATCCGGTTGTTGCATACGATAACGGCGCCGACGGGAACTTCTCCCTCTTCGGCTGCTGCGCGGGCTTCTATCAGTGCCTGCTTCATGAAATATTCGTCGTTGAATGGATTGATCATCTTCTCATTTCGTTTTCATTGAAGAGGGTAGGATAGTCCTCTTCCAGGGTTTTAAGTATGTGGGACAGGATTGTCTCGCGGTACCAACGGGATTTGTTGATGATTTTATATTTGGCAAGATAACGTTCCACAACTTTCTGCTCATCGTCGTTGAGCATGAAAGTGACCTTGTGCACGCGCGGGTGATTAGGCTGTGGAGATGAATATTTACGTTTCAGTGTCATAGTTTTGCAAATGTAAGGGGGAAAGCTCAAATAAAAAAGAAAAACATTATATTTGTGCAAATTACAAGGAATGGCTAAACGGAACGAAACAGGGAAAGACGGTGAGTCGGTTGCACGTGCTTTTCTGGAAAAGCAGGGTTACAGGATTACTCATACAAACTGGCATTGGCATCATTATGAGCTGGATATCGTAGCAGTCAAGGATACCTGGCTGATAGTCGTAGAGGTGAAAACGCGTTCGGAAGATTACCTTTTAGCTCCGGAAGAGGCAGTCGATGCTCCCAAAATCCGCCGTATCGTGGCGGCAGCCGATGCGTATGTCCGCTTTTTCAATCTCGAACTGCCGGTTCGTTTCGACATTATAACCGTAATCAAAAAAGGAGAGGGGTTTGAAATAGATCATATAGAAGATGCTTTCTATGCTCCTTGCCGTTGATTAAAACAATTAGAGCAATATGAATATAGAAGAAGTCCGGGAGTATTGCCTGTCGCTGAAGAATGTGACGGAGTGTTTCCCTTTCGATGATGTCTCGTTGGTGTTCAAAGTGGAGGGAAAGATGTTCTTGCTCCTGCCTCTGGATGCCGTGGAGCCGTCTGTGTCGCTGAAATGCAGTACTGATTATGTCGAAGATTTGCGAGAACGATATTCGGCAGTAGAAGGTGCTTGGCATTTTAACAAAAAATACTGGAACACCATCTACCTTGACCGGGATATGCCGGATAGCGAGATCAAGCATTGGGTCCGTCATTCTTATCGCGAGGTGATCGCCAAGTTACCGAAGAAAATAAAAGAAGCTTACGAAAATGAATGATAAAAACGAAACTCCAAAGATCATCCGGCTTGCCGAGACGGACTCGACCAATAATTACCTGCGGGAACAATGTGCAAAAGCCAGGTTGCCGGAAGGCAGCCTTGTCATAGCTGATTTTCAAACAGCCGGAAAGGGGCAGGTCGGAAACTCATGGGAGTCGGAAGCAGGGAAAAATTTGATGTTTAGTATTCTTTTATATCCTGATTCCCTTCCTGCAAACCGACAGTTTCTGATTTCCCAAATCGCTTCCCTGAGTGTGAAGGAGACGTTGGAGGGGTATACGGACTCCGTCAAGGTGAAATGGCCGAACGATATTTATTGGAAAGACCGTAAGATATGCGGAATGCTGATCGAAAATGATCTGTCCGGGCAGTATCTCTATTGTTCGGTAATTGGTATCGGACTTAATATCAACCAGGAAATATTCCGCAGCGATGCTCCCAACCCTGTGTCCCTGACTCAGATTACAGGTAAGGCATATGACCGGGAAGAAGTACTGGCCCGCTTCCTGCGTATCTTCTTTAACTACTATTTCCTATTATTACAGGAGAAAGAGGAAGAAATCCGAATGGCCTATATGGCGGCCTTATATCATGGTGACGGTTATTATTCCTATATCGATGAAAACGGTCCTTTCGAAGCCTGTATCCATGCCATCGAGCCGACCGGCCATCTGATCCTCCAATTACACGATGGGGAGCGGCGAAGATATGCATTCAAGGAGGTGACAACCGTTGTTCCCGGATAAGAAGGTCTGCAAGACTGAATCAGGTTTGCTGATTGACATACTGCACATAATCAGGATCGGCTTGTTTGCCCGGCCAGCCGATTATGCTCATAATGATCAGGTAAATCAATAGAACTGCGGTTGTTATGTTTACTTTCTTCATCGGATATCTCGTATTTAATGTGTAAACTTAGAGAAAAAATATGATTTATGTTTGTCTTTGTTGCTATTTAACGGGTAAATGCCGGAAAATCCTGCAAGAAAGATGGACAAGTCGGATTTATGTATATCTTTATCGGCGATTTGATTAATATGTATGAAAGGTGGCTCCGAGATATATTCTTTTAATCAGTTGTTTGCTGATTATAAAGGTCGTTTTGTCCATTTTGCCAACACGTATGTAGGCGATAGTATGGTTGCAGAAGATATTGCGATCGAAAGCCTGATGTATTATTGGGAAAATAGAGGAAAACTTGCACCTGACTCAAATGTCCCGGCTTATATCCTGACCGTTATCAAGCACAAATGCCTGAATTACCTGCAACGTTTGCGTACGCGGGAAGAAATAGTCGAGTATTTGAAGGACTGCGACACTTGGGAATTGAACCTGCGCATCGCCACCCTCGAAGCCTGTAATCCTGAAAAGCTGTTCTCCGACGAGTTGCAGTCGCTTGTCGACAAGGCGTTGGAAACATTACCTGAACAAACACGTGACATTTTTGTCCGCAGCCGCTACAACAACCAAAGCCATAAGGAGATCGCAGCAGCCTTGGGCATCTCGACGAAAACAGTGGAGTTTCACATTACCAAGGCCTTGAAAATTTTGCGTGTAGCCTTAAAAGATTATTTCCCTTTACTGGCTTTTTTCCCGAGATTCTTTTGCTGATACTTGTCTGCCGACAGTTGTCAACAAGCGATTACTCGACGGAAAAATCCCGATACTTGGAGAGTAAACCGGAATACTTGGCAGGTAAATTTCAAATACACGGTGTCTGACCAGAATTATCAGCTTACTGTTTTCGCTTTCCTTTGGCTCTGTTTTTTACGTTATGAAAACTTTTTCAAAAAAGTTCCCTTTTCCATTAGGGATATTTCCTGCTTATTTGCTTTATAAATAGAAACGGAAAAAATGGAAAAAGAAACACTGTATAAATTCTTTGACGGAAAAGCTTCTCGTGAAGAGAAAGATGCTGTCCGTATCTGGCTGGAATCCTCTCCCGAAAACGAGCAAATGCTTTTCAGAGAACGAGAGTTTTTCGATGCGATGATTCTGTCGGGTAGCACGAAGTCGGTTGGGACGGAAAAGAAATCCCGTCCTTTTTACCGGACTGTCTTGTTCGAAGCCATGAAGATTGCTGCCGTGTTTGCTATTACTGTCGCCTGCGGAACGTATTTCTATAAGTCGGAAATCAGGAAGATAGGAGAGGCAATGAATACGATCAAGGTTCCTGTCGGTCAGCGAGCCAATCTGACTTTGCCGGATGGTACGAACGTCTGGCTGAATGCCCGTTCCGAAATGTGTTATCCTGCTGCCTTTACGGGCAATAAGCGAGAGATAACTCTGGATGGAGAGGCTTATTTCGAGGTGACTCACAATGATGACAAACCTTTTGTTGTTCAGACTAACAAGTGTAATGTCGAGGTACTGGGGACAAAGTTCAACGTGGAAGCATATAGCGACTCTGAGGATTTCTGTACATCGCTGATGGAAGGTTCGGTACGGGTGTCGGATAAAGGGAATCCGTCGGAGAGCTTGGTTTTGGCACCTAATCAACAGGTTTCTTGGATTAACGGACATTTGCAGTCGAAACCGATTGCGGATTTTGATCCTTTCCGCTGGAAAGAGGGATTGATTTGTTTTAAGAGTATGCATTTTAAGGAGTTGATGTCTCGTTTTGAAAAATGCTACGGTATACATATTATTATAGAGAACCCTAAATTAGCCGATTATATCTGTAGTGGTAAATTCCGGATATCGGACGGTATAGACAAGGCACTGCGTATTCTGCAAAAAGATGCCAAATATACGTTTGAACGGAATAAAGATGAATCGGTCATCTATATAAAGTAATGTCTAATCTTAAAATATAATGCCTATGATAAAGGAGAAAGGTTAACCTTTTATTGAGAAAATGCCGACAAGCGTCCCCACACTTATCGGCATAGCTTAACACAATTATTTAACTGTATTAATAAACTTTATTTCCAAAGATATGAATAAAAAATCTTTGTCGATGTCTTATTCTGTAAAAAGATCTCGATGTAAACAATTTTTTAGAGTCATGAGAATAACCACTTTGTTATTATTCGTGTTCATTTTCTGCATGCACGCAGAAAACTCCAGTTCTCAGAATGTAAATGTTACGATCAAAAGAAGTAACACCAAACTTGAGAATGTGTTGAACGATATTGAAAAACAAACTGATTATCTGTTTATTTACAACAAGTTTGTGAATGTGGACAGAAAAGTGTCTGTTAATTTGAAGAAAGCCTCTCTGGAGGAAGTCCTGGCAAATCTGTTCGCTGGAACGGATGTGAAATATTCTGTCGATGGTTCATATATATTACTGTCCGCAGGTGGAACGACGACTACGATTCCTTTGTCTGCACAGCAGGGTAAAACGGTCAGTGGCGTGATTACGGATATCAATGGTGAGCCTATTATTGGTGCCAACGTGGTCGAAAAAGGTTCAGAATCTGTCGGAACAGTGACGGATGTCGATGGTAAGTTTACCTTAGCACTGGACAAGCCTGCTGCAACGTTAGTCGTGTCTTACATCGGTTATCTGACTAAGGAAGTGCCTGTAGGCAGTCAGTCAGTTTTGAAGATTATCTTATCCGAAGATACCCAGAATTTGGAAGAAGTGGTTGTGATCGGTTACGGTTTGGTAAAGAAAAGTGACTTGACTGGTGCAGTCGGTTCCATTCAAGTTGATAAGGTGCAGGGAATCAGCGTAAAATCCGTAGACCAGATGTTGCAGGGACGTACGTCCGGTTTGTATATGGTGCAGAATTCAGGAATGCCGGGTGCAAGTTCTACTGTCCGTATCCGTGAAGGTAACTCTATTTCCGGCGGTAACGAACCGTTGTATATCATTGATGGTATGCCTGTTTATCCGAGTGCGGATGCAAGCCAGACGGCATTAAGCCCGCTGAACTCGATCCCGACATCGGATATCGAATCGATAGAAGTTCTGAAGGATGCTTCTTCGACAGCTATTTACGGTTCCCGTGGTGCTAACGGTGTTATCATCGTAACAACCAAAAAAGGTAAAAGCGGAAAAACATCTGTTGCGTTTGACGCCTACTGGAGCATTCAGAATATCTATAAGAAATACGACTTGCTGGATTCCCGCTCATTTGAGAGGCTGGCAAATGAGGCATTGGTAAATTCAGGTGGTGCAGCGATTTATGATGAAAGCCTGACTCCGGCTACAACGGATTGGCAGGATTTGACATCCAATAAGAATGCTCTGACGCAAAACTACCAGTTGACTGTTTCTGGCGGTAATGATAAAACGACTTTCTTGACTTCTTTCAATTACTTCGATCAGGAGGGTGTCATCAAAGCATCCGAAATGAAAAAATATGCTTTCCGGGCCAATATCGATCATAAGATTTCTTCAACAATAAATTTAGGGTTGAGCTTGACGATGACGAAGGTTGATAATAACCGTGTCGGAAATTCTGTTTTGCAGTCTCGTTTGACTACGCCGCCGAATTTGTCAGTGATGCAAGATGACGGAAGTTATACGTTTAGTGACAACAATGGTGTCATTACATTCGACAATCCGGTTGGAGTTATAAACGAAAAGGTTGCTTGGAATACGAATTTCCGTACATTGAATACTGCATTTGTAGAATGGAACATAATAAAAGGTTTGAAGTTTAAATCATCAGTAGGTATAGACATTAATTATTCCACAGCTAAGAATTATAATCCGCGTTCAGTTTATTCGGGCAGTCAAAAAGGAGGAGAAGCTGCAAAATATTCTAATAATACTTATAGTTGGATAAACGAGAATATTTTAACATATACGAATACGTGGGGGATTCATTCTTTTACGGGAATGATCGGATATACGCAGCAGCAATCGGCTTATGATAGTTTTAATGCGGGTTCGTATGGCTTTTTGAATGATAATTTGCAAATGAATAATTTGGGAGCTGGTACCACTTATACTGCACCTAAATCAGAAGTGACAAAATGGGCTTTGAACTCTTACCTGGCTCGTGTTAACTATACTGTGAATAATAAATACTTATTGACTGCTTCTATTCGTGCAGACGGTTCATCCCGTTTCGGTTCGGACAACCGCTGGGGATATTTTCCTTCTGCGGCTTTGGCATGGAGAGCTTCTGAAGAATCTTTTATTAAAGATTTGAATATCTTTAGTAATTTGAAACCTCGTGTAAGTTTCGGTGTCACAGGTAATCAAGATGGGATTGGTACTTATCCGGCGTATGCTTTATTAGGCTCGAATGGTTATGTGGCAGGTGGGGATAAGGTTACTGGCTATTATCCGTCGCAAGTTGCCAATACGAGTCTGAAGTGGGAAACAACTTCCCAGTTTGATGCCGGTATCGATTTCGGTTTCTTTAATAATCGTTTGACTGTAGTTATTGATGGTTATTACAAGAAAACTCGTGACTTGCTGTTGAAAGTGAAAGTGCCGGGGTCTTCAGGTTTCTCTTCTGGTTTGAAAAATATAGGAGAAGTCGAAAATAAAGGTTTTGAATTGGCTATCAATGCAACACCGGTTGAAGGTGATTTTACTTGGAATACGAGTTTAAACCTTACTTATAACAAGAATAAAGTATTGGATTTGGGTGATGTCTCGTTTATTTATCCAAGCCAGCCGGGCCAGGATGCAACCGGAATACATTTAGGGCGTATCATACAGGTCGGACAACCTTTAGGAACATTCTACGGATATGTGTATGATGGACTTTTCAGTACGACAGATGATATAGCTTCTTCCGCTCAGAAGACAGCTAAACCGGGTGATATCCGCTATAAAGATATTAGCGGTCCGGATGGCGTTCCTGACGGAGTGATCAATGACCTTGACCGTACGATTATCGGTTGTGCACAGCCAAAGCTTTTTGGAGGATTCAATAACACATTCGCTTACAAAAATTTTGATTTGAATGTAAACACGATTTTCACGATCGGAAATGATGTTTATAATGGTACGAGAGTTACTATGGAGAATATGCAGGGATCAACAAACATGTTTGCTTCAACAATGAATTATTGGATGCCTGATAATCAGAACGCTCCATTGCCACGTCCGCTCCGTTCAAAGGCTGTGATGCGTGTTTCCAACCAATATGTGGAAAACGGTTCTTATTTGCGCTTCCAGAATATTACGTTAGGTTATAATGTCCCTGCTGAGTTTTTGAACTTTACAAAGTATGTATCGGGATTACGGGTGTATGCGTCTTTGCAGAATTTCTTTACAATAACAAGCTATTCCGGTGATAACCCGGAAGTTAGTAAATATGGTCAAGATAACTTGGGAGCCGGATATGATGCATTCTCTTATCCATTTGCAAAATCTGTATTGTTTGGTTTGAATGTTAAATTCTAAAAGAGTCTAAGTAGTTTATGAAAAAAATAGCATTTATAATATTGAGTTCGCTCATGATGAACTCATGTACGGATATGGATCTGATACCGGAGTCCAATCTGAGTCCTGAAAACTTCTTTAAATCCGAAGAGGATGCAACTGCTGCTGTCTATGGAACGTATTCAGTTTTTACTGATAATGATATTTATAATCAGTTTTGGGAAGTATTGCAAAGCCAGGGAACTGATGATTGCGAGTGGAGTGGTGGTCGCACAACGACCAACCTGGACAAAAATGCTTTAGATAAATTTGAGTATGATGGAAATACGAATTTGGTTTATTCCGTTTGGATTAAGCACTATGTCGCAGTTAATCGCTCTAATTTCGCAATAGAAAATATTTCGAATATGGGGAACGACCTGATAAAGGATGATGCTAGAAAGAGACTGATTGGGGAAGCTAAATTTTTACGAGCATTAGCCTATTTTAATTTGGTCCGCGTATACGGAGGAGTTCCTTTAGTATTGAAACAAACTACTTCGTTGGATGGTTTGGAAGTTCCCCGGAATACAGTTGACGAATGTTATGAACAGATTATTTCAGATTTGCAAGAAGCGAAATCTGTTCTTCCTGCTATTGATCAACTTCCGGAAGGATACTTAGGACGGGCAACGAAAGGTTCCGCTTCTGCTATGTTGGCAAAGGTGTATTTGACTCGTGAAGATTACCAAAATGTAGTGAAGGAGACATCTGAAGTAATGCAGATGGGTTATAAACTATGGGATAACTATGCTGATAACTTTGATGTGGAAAAAGAAAATGGACAGGAATCTATTTTTGAAATTCAGTTTAAACGGAATACACCGGGTGTGTCTGGTAGTAATTATAACGGATATTACCGTCCTCCTTTCGTAAATATAAACGGATGGGTAGGATATGGTGATGACCCTGTGACCCGTAATCATTATGAATGTTACGAGGAAGGTGATTTGCGTCGGGATATAAATGTTCGTCTTTATACGAAAGAAGAGTATCCGAATATGTCTTCCAACTATGAGTTTCCTTGTTATGTAAATAAATTTCAGGATCCTTCGCCGTTGGCTGTAAGATCTCAAGGAGGGGAAAATAATTATCCGATATTACGTTATTCGGACGTCTATTTAATGCGTGCGGAAGCCTTGAATGCAATTAATACTTCTGATGCAGAGGCGTATGAGTGCTTAAATGTCATACGTCGTAGGGCTTTTGGACTTAATATGAACGAGGCTTCTGCCATTGATATTAAGCCAGGATTGAGTAAAGAAGATTTTTTGGATGTAATTCTTTTGGAACGTCGTAAAGAATTTGCATTTGAAGGACAACGCCGTTTTGACTTGGTGCGTACACATAAGTTGAAGGAAGCCATGATGGCACAGAATCCGACTATTGGTGCTGTGGTAGAGGAAAAACATTATCTGTTGCCTATACCTGTGACAGAATTGGATGCAAATAAGTTATTGGAGCAAACTCCAGGATGGTAAATAAGTATTATTATATGAAGAGAAGAAATTTTATCAGAAACATAAGTTCTTTAGGCTTGGCATCTGTAGCGATGGGAACATCTTTTGCTGTAGAAAGTCCCCAAAATAGCAACTCTCCGGGAAAATCGAAAATACCGGTATATGATGAGTGGGACGTGATAGTTGTGGGAGGAGGACCTTCGGGATGTGCTGCGGCTGCGGCTGCGGCACGCGAAGGTGCCAAAACCTTGTTGATAGAAGGAACTGGTGCTTTAGGTGGAATGGGGACTTCTGGCTTACTGAATGCGTGGTGCCCTTTTACGGATGGTGAGAAGATTATTTATAAAGGAATTGCGGAACGGGTTTTTTCCGAATCAAAGAAAGGTGTTCCTCATATTCATTATGATAATTGGGTACCTATAAATGGTGAATATCTGAAAGTCGTGTATGATGATTTGGTAACCACTGAAGGCGTATCAGTTCTCTTTTTTACAACAATGGCTGCTGTCGAAATGAAACGTAAAGGTGTTGTCGATGCGATAGTTGTTGCCAATAAAGCCGGATTGTCAACTTACAAGGCGAAAGTTTTTATAGATTGTACGGGTGATGGTGATCTCGCGGCTTGGGCTGGTGCTGATTTTGTAATGGGAGATGAAAGTGGTTCCGTACAAGAAGGTACTCTATGTTTTACCTTGTCGAATGTCGATCCTTATGAGTTTTCTTTAATAGGAAATGTTCATACTAACCGAGCGAATAGCCCGATTCATTCTATTTATGGTAATCCCAAATACCCGTTGGTGAAGGATAAGCATATGAATGACAAGTTGATCGGACCAGGTTTCTTAGGGTTTAATGCAGGGCATGTGACTGTTGATAGTACTGATCCTGCTTCTTTGACTGAAGCTATGATGAAGGGGCGTAAGCTGGTTCGACAATTGCATGAAGGATTGGTTGAGTTTGAACCAAAGTCATTTGGTGCTTCTTTTTTGGCAAGCACGGCTAATTTGATGGGAATTCGGGAAAGTCGCCGAATAAAGTGTGATTATACATTCACATTAGAAGATTGGCTGGCTCGTAAGGAATTCGAAGATGGAATTGGGCGCAACTGTTATTATATTGATGTCCATAAACAGGATGCAACCGTGTATCCTCGCTATAAGAAAGGAGAATCTCATGGAATCCCCTTTAGTTGTCTGACTCCTGCAGGTTTGAAAAATGTTATGGTTGCAGGACGTTGTATCTCGACGGATTCCTATGCTCATGGTAGTCTGCGGGTGATGCCACCGTCGCTTGTGACAGGCGAAGCAGTTGGTGTTGCTGCCGGTCAGATTTGTAAATCCAAATCTCCTGATATTCACAATGTCGATATTCAGCAGTTGAGAAAAAGGTTGAAAGAAGTCGGTCAGTTGATCTGATGTAAGTGGATATACCCGTCTGTTATTTCCTGGTTTAAAAGGATCGGCAGACGGGTATATTATGTCTTGGATCGAGGATATATATCGATAAAATATTTGTACATACTGTTTTAAAGTTTTAATTTGGCTATTGTAAATATGAAACAAATCGTTCTGATTTTATTTTTATGTATCGCAGGCTGTTCTTTTGTATGGGGGCAGGCTGTAAATTATTATCGTAATCCTGATAGGATTTATCTGGATTCAAAAGATGGACACCAAGGTGCATTCCTTTGGAAAATGAAGAAGGCCGGAGATGTTACAGCAGGTGCGGAAGCTGTGTCGAAGCCCGGATATGAGACAGGTGACTGGATGCCGGCGGTTGTTCCGGGCACTGTACTTAATTCTCTTGTATATAACAAAGTATATCCCGAACCTTATTATGGATTGAATAATAAACTGACAAGTAATGTCATTCCGGACTTGTCTGTTGCCGGACGTGATTTTTATACTTATTGGTTCCGTACCGATTTTGTCGTTCCTGCTGATTATAAGGGGAAAGTCGTTTGGTTGCAGTTGGACGGGATTAATTATCGGGCGGAAGTCTGGGTGAACGGTCATTTATTGAGTAATATTTCCGGTATGTTTATTCAGGATTATGTGGATATAACAGAGTTTGCCCGTATTGGCGAAACGAACGCTTTAGCTGTGAAAGTCTATCCAGTCGATATGCCTGGAACTGTCAAACAAAAACAGTGGGGAGCTGTTGGAGAATTTCATAATGGTGGTGACGGGAATATCGGGTTGAACACGACGATGCTGATGTCTGTCGGTTGGGACTTTACTTTCTTGGATGGCATACGTGACCGGAATACCGGTATTTGGAAGAGCATATCGTTGTATGCAACCGACAAAGCTGTGATCCGCAATCCGTTTATTCGTTCTGAGCTTGCCAAGCCGGGATATGATAAAGCCGAGGAGACTGTCTCTGTTGAGGTTGCCAATCCGACGACAGGTTCGGTCAAATGTGTTGTAGCTGGTGAGATTACAGGTGAAAACATTCGTTTTTCAAAAGAGATAAACCTTTTCCGTGGAGAAACTCGTGAAATAGTCTTTACACCTGAAGAATTTCCGCAGTTGAAAATTAATAATCCCCGGTTGTGGTGGCCGTTGTTTAAAGGTAAACCGGAATTGTATGAATTGAAGATGACAGTTTCAGTTAAGGGGCAAGTTTCGGATTCGTTGAAGACTCGTTTTGGTATTCGCGAGATTACATCGGATCAGAATACACCAGACAAATCCCGTCAGTTTTATGTCAACGGTAAGAAGATCTTTATCCGGGGAACAAACTGGATACCGGAAGGAATGTTACGGCATTCGGATGAGCGTACTTATGCAGAATTACGCTATACCAAACAATCCGGCGTTAATTTGGTGCGTATGTGGGGAGGCGGTATTGCTGAATCCGACTACTTCTTCCAATTGTGTGACGAAATGGGGCTGCTGGTCTGGCAGGAATTTTGGCTGACAGGTGATACGAAGCATCCGCACGACCAGGCTCTTTATCTGGCAAATGTGGAATCGACGGTAAAACGTTTGCGGAATCATCCTTCCTTGGCTTATTATGTTTCTTCTAATGAAAGTACGGAAGTGGCAGGCGCAAAGGATCTGATTATGAAATTGGATGGTACACGCGGTTATCAGATGCAATCGGAATGTGATGGTGTGCATGATGGTAGTCCCTACAAGCAAGTGAATCCGATGCAGCATTATGAGAATACAGCCTCGCCGCGTGGAAGCCGTGTGGATGGTTTTAACCCGGAGTATGGAGCGCCAACATTGCCGACCCTTGAAACTCTACGGGAAGTGATGGATGAAAAGGATTTATGGCCGATCAACAAAGAGGTCTGGGATTACCACGATGGAGGAGGCTTCCATTTAATGTCCACCATGTATAAGGATCTTGTCAATAATTACGGATCTTCGCAGTCGATAGAAGAGTTTGCTAAAAAAGGCCAGTTGGTGGGAGCAATGAATTCAAAGACAATTTGGGAAGTTTGGAATTATAATAAGCTGGACTATGGAGATCGCTATTGTTCAGGGTTGTTATTCTGGTATCATAATTGTCCGGTGCGCCAGGTATGTGCCCGTATGTGGGATTGGTCGTTGGAGCCGACGGCCTCACTATATCATACTCAGAATGCATTGGAACCGTTACATGCGCAGTTCGATTATCTGAAGAATACGGTTTCGGTGTGCAATGATTATTATCAGTCTTTTAAAAATTACAAGGTCAAGGCTGATGTATATGATTTGAACAGTAAGAAGGTCTTTTCCTATTCTCAACGGATTGATATCGGTGAAGATGAGGTGCTGAATGACCTGTTTAAAATTGATTTTCCTTCGGATATAACACCTGTACATTTTATCCGGCTTGGCTTGTCGGATGAAAAGGGGAAAGAAATAGCATCTACGTTCTATTGGCGTTCCAATGCGGCCTATGAAGGAAAGGAAACATTGACAGGGCCAACGTCTTCCGGTTTTGAGTCTTTGAATGATATGCCGGCAGCCCGGCTTCAGACTAAGTGTAAAACGAAGAAGGTTGATGGACGGTATTATATCGAAGTCTCGTTGAAGAATACTTCTTCCCGGATTGCATTCTTTACGCAACTTCAGTTCCTGGATAAAGCGGGCAAGCCTGTTCGCCCTTCATTCTATACGGATAATTTCTTCTCGTTGTTGCCAGGTGAAACAAAACAGATACTTATCGATACGTCTGTGGATAAAGTTACAGAAGGCGAGTTCTCGTTAACTGTCGGCGGATGGAATGTACAACAGAAAAAATATAAATTGTAATATTTTATATTATACAGAATTATAGGGTAAAGGCAGAATGTAAAGTGTCGAGATGGAGTACTTTTACATTCTGCCTTTGTCGTATTTATGGAAGGACCACTTTATAGCGTTTTTGATAGTTGGCGGAATGTATTTGTAAAATGTATATTCCGGAAAGGATGGTAATCGGAACCATCTGTGAACCTTGTCGTATTCTCTTTTGAAGCATACAGTGCCCCATCGTGTTAAAAATTTTGATATATCCTGCTTCCGGGATGTTTTGTAGATACAGTTGCCCATCTTTTATGAAAAAATGGAAATTCTCTGCATTGGGGGGCTTTATCTCTGTACTTTGTTTATCGGGATGGGGTTCGGTTATGCTTTTGCTTATAGGGAAGTTTGTAGGGATTATGTTTATTGCTTTTGTTGAGGGGCTGTTGGATGGTACTCTCAATTCAGTCGGTGAGGATGCTTTTACGAAGAAGGCGGCGAAAGGAGGGAGAGCATAGTTGCTGTTGAGAGAATAAGTTTTATAACCGCTTCCGTTATATACATAGATGTTTCCGTCCAAAACAGTATTTTCTTCTATTTGTGATAATACGAGTGGGGAAGGGAATGGATTACCGCATAAATACCAGCCGTAATTCTCTTGATTGCTTGGAGTCATGTTAGAACTTGGAGGGATTGCAATAACTCCTATATTGGCAAAGTTTTCGGGGATGTCGCCGGATCGAGATGAAAAAGATAAGGTTCGGTTTGTCGTTTTCTCGTCTAATGCGATCAGGTAGCCTTTGTTCTTTTCAAACAGGGGGATATTGTCGGGACGAACAGGTACGACTTCCCAGTTTCCGGCAGATTGATTGGACGATGCCCGTTTATCGCCATTGTAGGATTGGACATAAAAATAGTTGCCTCCGTCGTTAGGTGTCGCATCCTTTTGTTCAAAGCGGGGATCGATACCGGACGGATAAACATCGAAAGGAAATGAGATAAAATACCATTTGCCTGATTCTTCAAAAGTTTTATGGAGGGTGACACAGCCGGAAAGAAGTATCGTCCCTTCTGAATTGAGATACGCCTTGTTTTCGTATAAGTCCAGATCCTGTAGGATAAACCGATTACCAGGATTGATTTTCAGTGAACCTGAGTGGATGGCGATATCTTTGCAATGACTATCCGTTGTTATAGCTACATCCCCTTTTATGAGCGCATTCCTGTGGCGGAGTGGAGGAAGATGCGACCAAAGGATCGTATCATTCCAGTTTCCGTTACCGGAGAATAGAGAATATGAAGGAATCTTGCCGTATGCGTAAACGCTGTCTGTCATGTAATAGCCATTTTTACTGCCGGCAGCCTGGGACGTTTTCAAAGAAAAGCTGCTTGGCGCTTTCCCGATGATGAGGGTTTGGTAGCCGAGATAATCTTTGTCAGAAGTCGATGTGTAGCCGGTCACTGTTTCTTCCTGTCCGTTCCTGTATATGTCGAACTGCAGGTTCTCGTCCGGAGCCAAGTCCAGCCCTGCGACATGAATGGCCATTTTTACCTCATCATAGATGGAAAGAGAAAAGGGATGGAATGCAGCTCCTGAACCGACCGGTATTTTCATCGTGTATTTGTCTGCGACGACTGACGATTCTCCGTTTAGGACAAAAGGCCAATTGTCCCATACGGATTTGCCGAACGTCTGCAATCTGAACGTGTCGGAAACACGTATGTTTTCGTTGCTGCCGACAAAACTTTCCCATGAAGAGGGGTTGGAAATCTGTGCGTGGAGTGGATAAACGGCACCGAAAGATAAAATCTTTACAAGTGTATACTGAACAAAGTATATGACTTCCTTTTTCATAGTTAATACTATTTTGGATTGATATTATGCGTACAAATATACGGAAATAATTGAATTTACTATCTTTGCCGTATGAAAGAATTTATTATATCTGAAGCACAGACGGAAAAGGCAGTTCTCGTAGGGTTGATTACCCCTGAGCAGAATGAACAAAAAGTGAAGGAATATCTGGATGAATTGGCTTTTCTGGCCGATACGGCAGGTGTCGAGGCAGTGAAGCGTTTTTATCAGAAACTGGATTATCCGAACTCCGTGACCTTTGTAGGTTCCGGTAAGTTGCAGGAGATAAAGGAATATGTGGTGGAAAATGAGATCGGGTTGGTGATATTCGATGACGAACTTTCCGCCAAGCAGTTGCGTAATATCGAGAAAGAGTTGCAGGTGAAGATTCTGGACCGTACGAATCTGATTTTGGATATCTTCGCCCGACGTGCACAGACAGCCCATGCGAAAACGCAGGTGGAATTGGCGCAATATAAATATATGTTACCCCGCCTGACTCGTCTGTGGACACACCTGGAGCGTCAACGCGGTGGTGTCGGTATGCGTGGGCCTGGTGAAACTCAGTTGGAAACGGATAAGCGTATCATCTTGGATAAGATATCCAAGCTGAAACGGGATCTGGTCGAGATTGATAAGCAGAAAAGCGTTCAACGGAAAAATCGCGGAAAGATGGTTCGCGTAGCTTTGGTCGGTTATACCAATGTCGGAAAGTCCACATTGATGAACCAACTCAGTAAGAGCGATGTGTTTGCCGAAAACAAATTGTTTGCGACACTCGATACGACTGTCCGTAAGGTGATCGTCGACAATCTGCCTTTCCTACTGTCCGACACGGTCGGATTTATCCGCAAGTTACCGACCGAGCTGGTGGAATCTTTTAAATCGACCTTGGATGAGGTACGGGAGGCGGATTTGCTGGTACATATCGTGGATATTTCTCATCCGACGTTTGAGGAACAGATCGAGGTCGTGAACCGTACCCTGTCCGAAATCGACAAGGCGGAGAAACCGATGATTATGGTATTCAATAAGATCGATGCTTTCACTTTTGTCCCGAAGGATGAAGATGATCTGACTCCGCGTACGCGTGAGAATATCGACCTGGACGAACTGAAACGTACCTGGATGAATAAGATGCAGGATAATTGCATCTTTATCTCGGCTAAGGAACGGACGAATATCGATGCACTCAAAGCCTTGCTGTACGAGCGGGTGAAACAGATCCATATTACCCGTTTCCCCTATAACGATTTCCTTTTCCAACAATATGACGAAGTGTAGGCGGAGGATGTTCTAATCCCGCGGCTTGCTTCTCGGATGATGTTCCAGTATCTCTTTCCGTAGGAACTGGCGATCGATGTGGGTATATATTTCGGTTGTGGTGATTTTCTCGTGCCCCAACATTTCCTGGATAGCGAGCAGGTTGGCGCCGCCTTCCAACAGATGGGTGGCGAAGGAATGGCGGAACGTATGCGGGCTCACGTTTTTTTTGATACCGGCCATTTCCGTCTGCTGCTTGATAATATGGAAAACCATGATCCGTGATAAAGCCGTTCCCCTCCGGCTCAGGAACAGGATATCTTCGAATCCCTTTTTCACCGGGACATGGTTGCGGTCATACAGGTAGTTTTTGATTTCCTTGATGGCAGTTCCCGAGATGGGAACCAGGCGTTGTTTGCTCCCTTTTCCTTCCACCTTGATAAATCCTTCGTCGAAATAAACGTCCGTGAAGCGCAGTGAGACCAGTTCCGACACGCGCAGTCCGCAGCTATACAAGACTTCGAGCATCGCCCTGTTTCGCTGCCCTTCCGGCAACGTCAGGTCGATCGTGTCCAGAATGCTGTTTATCTCGTTGACAGTTAGAACTTCAGGTAGTTTCAGGCCGATCTTGGGCGATTCTAACAATTCGGTCGGATCAGTTGTTATATAATTGTCCAGGAACAGGAACCGATAGAAAGATTTGATCCCTGAAATGATCCTTGCCTGTGAACGTGGGTGAATGCCGATATCATGTAGGCGGGCAACAAACTGTTGCAGGTCGTCATATGTGACATCCGCATACTTCTTGCCTTCGCTTTCGACAAAATTTGTCAGTTTGTCAAGATCCGTCAGGTAAGCGTCGATAGAGTTGGCCGAGAGCGCTTTTTCCAGGCGGAGATATGTTTTGTATCGTTCTACTTTATCGTTTTCTTGGTGCATATTTTGATGTATGATTTTAAAGTTATGATGTATGATTGGCGGAAGGCGTTCGTGGGGCTTTGGAAAGAAGTTTTACAGGGCTTCCGGAGTTGAAACAAAAGTTTCAACTGTTTCCTTTGGCCGAAACTTTTGTTCCATCGGCATGAAACTTTAGTTTCATTGGCGGGAAACTAAAGTTTCATGCTGATGGAACTTCCGTCAGGTAGGCGGGGAACGAAGGCGGAATCATACTTCATAATTCATAAGTTTTTACTATCTTTGCCGGATATTTCCTGTCCGTAAAAGACAGGGCAAAGGTAATAAATTACGGCAAAATGAAGAAAATTCAGATTATCAACGGCCCCAATCTTAATCTGTTAGGCAAGCGTGAACCGACTGTGTACGGAAATACTTCGTTTGAAGGCTATCTGAGTGAATTGCGTGCCCAATATCCACAATGTGAAATCGCTTATTTTCAGAGCAATGTGGAAGGTGAGATGATAAACAAGATCCATGAGGTCGGCTTCGATTACGACGGGATTATTATGAATGCAGGCGCTTATACGCATACGTCCATTGCTCTCCACGATGCAATAAAAGCTGTAACGACTCCGGTTGTGGAGGTACATATTTCAAACGTACATGCCCGTGAATCTTTCCGTCACGTGTCCATGATTTCCGCTGCTTGCAAAGGAGTGATCTTAGGATTCGGGTTGGATTCGTACCGGTTGGCGGTGGAAGCGGTGATTCAATGAGGGTGTGTCAACGATGTTTGACACACCTTCATTGACAATTAGGAAGGTTTAGAATTTGTTTAGGTAAAAAGAAGTTTAATAAAGGTTTGGCTTTTGGAGTTGAGGATTGGCTGTTTTTTTTAAAATTGTCAATCTATCAATTGTCAATTGTCAATTTAAAAAAGGGTTATATGTTAAAACATACGAAGATTGTTGCTACAGTTTCCGACCAGCGTTGCGAGGTCGAGTTTATTGATGCCTTGTACAAGGCGGGGATGAATGTCGTGCGCCTCAATACGGCTCATATGGCGGAGGAAGGTTTGACCAGAGTCGTTAATAACGTCCGTGCAGTCTCCAATCGTATCGGCATTCTGATGGATACCAAAGGACCGGAAGTGCGTACGACTACCGTGCAGGCTCCCATCGAGTTCAAGACCGGTGAAATGGTGAAGGTCATGGGGAATCCGGAAGGGGAGACTTCGCATGATTGCATTTGTGTCTCTTACCGGAATTTTGTCAATGACTTGGGGGTCGGTAGCGATATCCTGATAGATGACGGGGATCTGGAATTGAAAGTAATTGATAAGAAAGACGATTATCTGGTGTGCGAAGTGGAAAACGACGCGACCTTAGGAAGCCGTAAGAGCGTGAATGTGCCGGGTGTACGCATCAATCTGCCTTCCCTGACAGAGAAAGACCGTAAAAATATCCTGTGGGCGATCGGGCACGATCTGGATTTCATCGCTCACTCTTTTGTCCGCAACAAGCAGGACGTGATGGATATCCAGCGGATCCTGGACGAACATAACAGCCCGATCAAGATTATCGCCAAGATAGAAAATCAGGAAGGGGTGGACAATGTGGATGATATCCTCGAAGTCGCATACGGCGTCATGATCGCCCGTGGTGACTTGGGTATCGAGGTTCCGGCCGAGAAGATCCCGGGTATCCAGCGTATGCTGATCCGTAAGTGCGTCGAGGTGAAAAAGCCGGTTATCGTGGCTACCCAGATGCTCCATTCCATGATCAACAACCCGCGTCCTACCCGCGCGGAGGTGACAGATATCGCCAATGCCATCTATTACCGTACGGATGCCTTGATGTTGAGCGGTGAAACCGCTTACGGCAAATATCCTGTCGAAGCAGTCCAGACGATGACCAAGGTGGCCCGCGAAGCAGAGAAGACGAAACTTGCCGCCAATGATATCCGTGTCCCTATCGAGGGAAACGACTTGGATGTGACCTCTTTCCTGGCAAAACAAGCCGTGAAATCGTCCTCCAAGCTGCATGTGAAAGCAATCATTACAGATAGCTATACCGGACGTACCGCCCGTTATCTGGCTGCTTTCCGTGGTACGTCAACCGTGTTCTCCATTTGTTACAACCCACGTGTCATGCGTATGTTGTCCCTCTCTTACGGCGTATGGGCTGTCCACCAACCTTACAACGACAGCCGCCGTGGCTATTTCTACGATGCCTTGAACCAGTTGATCAACAGCGGGCGTATCACGCCTAACGACATGGTCGCCTATCTGAGTGGAAGTTTCGGAGAAGGTGGCGGTACGAGTTTCCTTGAGATTAACAATGTACGAAAGGTGCTGGACGCCGGAAATAATTATCAGTTACCGACATTTAAGGAGTAAGACGTGACAATAGACGAATATATCCTTTCCCATAGCGACGAAGAAGGTGCACTGCTCTCGGCCCTGAACCGCGACGCGAACGTGAACCTGCTCCGTCCGCGTATGTTGTCGGGGCATCTGCAAGGGCGGATATTGAAGATGTTCTGCAGGATGCTCCGCCCTCGCCGTGTGCTTGAGATCGGTACGTATACGGGATATGCGACTCTTTGTATGGCGGAAGGACTGGACGAGGGAGCTCTGATCCATACGCTTGAGATCAACGATGAAATGGAGGACTTCATCATGAAATATCTGAGACAGTCGCCCCATCAGGATAAGATACGGGTGCATTTCGGTGATGCCCTCGATATCATCCTGGCGCTCGATGAAACTTTCGATCTGGTTTTTATCGATGCCGACAAGCGGCTTTATTCGGAATACTTCGACCTTGTTTTCCCGATGGTGCGTGCCGGCGGATTGATCCTTGCCGACAACACGTTGTGGGACGGTCATGTGATAGAAGAGCATCCCACGGATAAACAAACACTCGGTATTCTTGGTTTTAATGATAAAATCAAAGAAGACCCGCGTATTGAAAAAGTTATCTTACCTTTGCGTGACGGTCTCACAATGATTTGGAAAAAATAAAAAACAAGAAATTATGGAAAGTACAAGACTAAGTAAAATAGAACGTCTCCTGCAAAAGGAGCTGGGTGATATTTTCCAGAAGCAGACGCAGGCAATGCACGGCCTGCTGATTTCTGTCAGTGTGGTGCGCGTAAGCCCCGACTTGAGCGTGGCGCGTGCTTACCTGAGTATCTTCCCGTCTGAAAGGTCGAAGGAGATGCTTGAGAATATCCGGGCGAATACGAAAGCCATCCGTTTTGATTTGGGGCAGCGCATCCGGAAACAGGTGCGAAAGATTCCCGAGCTGACTTTCTTTATCGATGATTCCCTGGATTATATCGAGAACATAGACAACCTCTTGAAAAAGTAAAAGGACTACTGCGTTGAACTTCCCGTTTTATATAGCCCGGCGTTATCTCTTTTCCAAGAAGTCCCACAATGCCATCAATGTCATCTCGATGGTATCTGTTTGCGGAGTGACTGTCGCCACAATGGCTTTGGTCTGTGCGTTGTCTGTATTGAACGGGTTTGTCGGGCTGGTCTCCTCTATGCTCGGCAACTTTGATCCGGAGTTGAAGATACAGCCTGCACACGGGAAGGTTTTCGACCCGACGTCGCCGGCTGTCCGGAAAGTGAAGGAACTGCCTGAGGTCGCCTTGTCTTGTGAAGTACTTCAAGACCATGCGCAGGTCCGCTATCGGGACCGGCAGGTTACGGCTACGGTCAAAGGGGTAGACGATACGTTCGGCCGATTGACACGGATAGACAGCATCCTGGTCGATAGCCGGGAAGGAAAATTCACCCTGTCCGACGAAGTAGCCAATTATGCCAACCTCGGTGTCGGAACCGCTTTCTCTTTGGGAGTGCGTCCCAATTATGCCGATCCTTTGGAGATATATGCCCCCAGGCGGAACGAAAAGGTCAATCTTGCCAATCCGGTCGCCTCCTTGAACCTGGAGTATGCGTTTGTCGGTGGTGTATATGCCACTAATCAGCAGATGTATGATGAAGATTTCATCCTGTTGCCTTTGCCGGTGGTCCGCTCTTTGTTCGATTATGAGAAGGAAGTTTCGGCAATAGAATTGTCATTGGTTCCCGGTGCGGACGTCCATTCGGCCAAGGCGCATATACAATCGCTTTTGGGCGACGGCTTTACGGTCAAGGACCGTTATGAGCAGCAGGAAGCCTCTTACCGGATGATGCAGGGGGAGAAGTGGATGATCTTCCTGATCCTGTGTTTCATTCTGGTCTTGGCGTTGTTCAATGTGATCGGTTCGCTCTCCATGCTGATGATAGAAAAGAAAGAGGATGTCCGCACGTTGCGGAATATGGGTGCGGACGACCGCCTGATCCGCCGTATCTTCCTCTTCGAAGGCTGGATGATTTCCAGTCTCGGTGCGCTGATCGGCATCGTTGTCGGCTGCCTCCTTTGCCTGTTGCAACAGGAATTGGGGATTATCAAATTAGGTCAGGCAGCCGGCTCCTTTGTGATCGACGCCTATCCGGTCCGTGTTGAGGCCGGCGATATCATTCTTGTCTTTGTTACCGTCCTCACCATCGGCTTCCTTGCCGCCTGGTATCCTGTCCACTATCTGGGGAGTAAATGGCTGGGTAAGTAAACATTCTACTTCTATATATATATTATAATGTACACGCGCGTACATCTGATTGGACCGATGGCTGGTTATGGCGTGAGGAATGCGGTACGGTTTAGAGACCTTCATACCCTCATGTGTAGTCTTCCGTAACCCTATGCATTAGGGGGGCTAACCCTATGCTTTAGCAGTCGTAACCCATAGGTTTTTGGTTTGCGTACAGGTTTGTCACTTAAATACGTATTTTCGTACAGGATACTTTATATGATTGATAAGAAAGAATATAGAAAAGCAAAAAATATTCAAGAAAAGGATTGTCGGTTTAAAAGTTATGCGTATTTTTGCCAAAAGAAAATTGTACGCGATATAAGTTGATGATAAAGAAAAGAAAGGCGTACGGATTATTTGATTGAATTTATTACACTTTAGTATTAATATTAAATTATTTGATTATGAACAAAAAGTTTTCTACTCTTTTGGCTGGGGTTGCGCTGTTCGGTGCAATGACAGCTAATGCTGGCGGAGATCCTGTGACTTCTTTGGATACTTCGAAAGAGTACTTGTATCAGTTAAAGTATTCTGATACTGATCCTTATCTTTTAGGAATGGACTCGAAGGGTAAATTGATCCCTGTGAAAGAAGCAGATGTTACTTCTTCGACTTTGGCAAGTACTCTGTGGTGTGTTGATGTTGTGGAGGAGAACGATGGTAAAAATGTTATTTATAACTTCGTAAACAAATCTACTGGTCAGCGTTTGGATATTGCTTATTCTGGGACTGTATTGGAAGGTTTAGCAAAAGAAGCAGCAAGTGGTGAGGAGGTTATTGTAGGTGGCGAAATTGCAGGTTGGGCATTTTCTCCTCAGTACAAATCAGGTTTAGTTCCTGCGACTGTTTATTCTCACTTTAAGACAGACTCTGTTGTCGGTCTTTATGCGACAAGTACTGCTATTGATGTTAAGAAATTGGGATCGGCTGATGCTGCAAAAGAAGCTTTTGGAACTCCTGCTATATTAACACAGTTTACATTACAAAAAGCTGCTCCTGTAAGATTGAAAGCAGCAGAGATTAATTCTAAATTAGGACTTTTAGAAGGTGATGCTGCAAAAAGTGGTATTAAATTAGGTTTCGAACCGGATGAAAAAGGAGTTGAATCAATCAGTAACTTTGTGAAGAATCCTTTTACTACAAACAAGTTCTTGGCAGAAGATATCGCAATATCAGGTGCTGATGCTGATTATGTGTTTGTTCTTCATACTGATAGTAGCTACTTGTTGGTAGATACAGCTTATACAAATGATAATGGTAGCAAATTCTTGGCGTTTAAATGGTCTAAATTGGATGCTGCAACTCGTGCTAAAGGTTTGGGTAAACATGCAACCGCCAAAGATTCTATTGAAGCAACATCATTGAAAGATCAGTATAAGTTTGCCTTTACTTACTATCCTTCAATCGATAGTTTGATTGTTCAAGTAAAATCTGTGACTCGTAAGGCTGATAATGAGGCTACTTGGGCTGCTGTTACAACAAAGACTACAGCTGATCTTGATAATTTGGCTGGTACTGCAGGTGATAAGAACTTTATTACTGTTCAAGATTTGTTGAAAAAGGAGGTCCGTATAATCACAGTTGCAGACAAGAAGGAATCTGATATTTCTCTTGGTTATAAAGGTTGTGCTCCTGCAACAAGCGACAAGACTTCTAAAGACAACGGTCTGTATGTGATCTACAACGAAAAGGGGCAAGTATTAGCATCTCCTATCCATAAAAATGGTGGTGTTTACGAATGGGTAACACTTGACGAACAAGATCCTCAGCATATGCCGGCTTATCAGTGGTTGGTACAGAAGACTCAGGTCGCTGCCAATATGCAGCCGACTTCTCCGTTGAAGATCACTAACCGTGAGTTTAACCATGATGCTACTGTACAGTTACGTTTGAAAGACGATAAACTTGCTATTGATGAATTTTCTGTACACAGCTCTGCTATTGCTGCAGCAGCAGGTGTCAAGTTCGAACAGATTACAGACTCTACTATCTTGAAAGATGCTAACTTGGGGTATAGAAAGTTGGATAAGGATAGCTTGACTGTAGCTAAATATAAATTCAACTATCTGCATCCGTATGCACAGGATAAGTGGATCAAGAGAGGCGAAGACAAAGACTCGGTTTTGTATGCAATTGATGGTTATACTGCATTTACGATTTCTGAAGGTGTACAGAAACAGTATGGTGCAACACCTGCAAATGTAGAAGGTTTGAAAGGTATTGCCAAACTGTATAGAACTCAGTATCTGATTTCTTTGAATGCCGATACTGTTGGTTTTGGTGCTGAAAACAAAGTCGTTTTGGGACAGGTTGCTAAAGATAGTGTTTATTTCAAAGAAAATAACCACTATAACAATAAGCACTATTATGCAATTGTGGTGGCAAAGAAAAATGAAATCTTGAATGAACAATTCAAGTATGGTGTTGCCGATGATGGTATGACTGCAAACTTGAAGAAACAACCGTTGAATGAAACAAGAACTTCGGCATTTGCTATCAGTGTCGATGACAAACCGTTGTATCGTCGTTTCAACAACGTGGCTTTGGGTGAAAGTGCAACTGACGCAGCTGATACATTGCGTTTCGTTGAAAACGTTCGTAATGAATATCTGATGGATGAAAATAACCGTGTAGGTGGTTTGATGGATAAAAATGTAAACTATCTGGGTATTTGGACTGCTGACAAGGCTACAGGTCTTGGATTCCATGTTGATACAGCTTGGGTAACACGTGGTTTGGGGTATATTAAACCGCAGTATCTGATATCTGTTGATCGTACGGTTGTAGGCAAGAAAGATGGTTACATCTGTGAAGAAACGACAGGTCACCTTACTGTTGATGGTAAACCGACAGACAAGGCGGAAGAATGTCATCACTCTAAACCGGCTACTCCGGGCTTTGTTCATGCAAAGTTCCTTGTTAGTTTTGCTGATTCTGTAGCAGCTCGTGGTGCAGATAAGCCGTATACGGACATTAAGAACGGTTACACTCGTGTTGGTTTTGTAAAAGCAATCCAGTCTAATGACAAATTGTTTGTCTTGGTTAACGGTTTTGAAAACATGAAACCTGAAGAATTGGATACTGCTGCTGTGGCTAAGGCTTATAAGGATGCTAAGATTTATGACAAATATGTGAAATCTTTGAAAGAAGATGCACATAAGAACTATACTTGGTCTTTCCGTTTTGTAAATCCTGAAGATGCAGCAAATGTGACAGAAGAAAGTTCTGCAAATTCATTCTTGATTGAATCCAACAACTACGATGGCAAGAATATCGCTCCTGAAAAGGCTGCTTGGATTAAGATGCAAAATGGTTGCATTGTATTGACAGATAAGTCTTCTACATTTGCTAATGCAAAGACTGGCGGTGATGGTGCTTTGATTTTCAATGTTGAAAACAAAGAGGACGATCAGTTGGCAACCGACAACGAAACAATCGCAACATCTGAAGTAGCTGTTATCGCAGGCGAAGGTCAGGTGACAATCGCTAATGCTGCCGGTAAGAAAGTGGTTATCACTAATATCTTAGGCCAGGTAGTTGCTAACACGGTGATCACTTCAAGTAATGCTACAATCGCTGCTCCTGCAGGTGTAGTCGTAGTAGCTGTTGAAGGCGAAGAAGCTGTTAAAGCTATCGTAAAATAATTCGATGCATTTATAATTAAATAAATCGACAGCTCTTCTTCTCGTGAGAAGAGAGGGCGGAAAACAAACAAGCCTCTCCGGTCTGAAGTATCGGAGAGGCTTTTTGTGGTTGAAATAAAAGCGTAAAAATTTGTGGGTTACAATTCTATTTCGTTTATTTGCCTATCATAATAAATTAAAAACCGTGAACTATGGGAAGATTCGTTAATCCGTTTACCGATATAGGCTTTAAGGTGATTGTCGGTTCTGAGTTAAGTAAAGATGTGCTGATCCAGTTGCTTAATGCCTTGCTTGAGGGAGAACATCATATCGAAGATCTGGTTTTTCTGGATAAGGAAGATCATAGCGATAATATACATGACAGGGGAATTGTGTATGATATCTATTGTCGGACATCCGACTTGGAATATATCATAGTGGAAATGCAGAATGCTTGGCATAGTAACTTCTTGGATCGGACCTTATATTATGTGTGCCGTAGTATCAGCCGCCAGCCGAAACAAATATGGGAGAAGATGGACAGGATGGAGGCTGCTTCGGGGCAAAGCTTCAAAATTCGGGATGAAGCGGCCGGGTGCTCCTATGGAAAGCGGTATCGGCTGTCTACAGTGTATGGGATTTTCTTGATGAACTTCAATGAGTCGGGTTTAGGTAAGAAATTCCGGACGGATACGGCGATTATGGATTGCGAAACCGGAAAAGTGGTGAATCCTCATTTCCGGCAGATTTATCTGCAATTTCCCTATTTTACGAAAGAATTGGATGAATGTACAACATTGTGCGATAAACTTATGTATACGCTTAAGAATATGGATAAATGGGAACGAATGCCGGGCGCATTAAAGGAACAGGTCTTCAAACGGCTTGCACAGTTGGCGGAAGTCGCAAATTTGTCGGAAGCGGATCGTATCGCTTACGATAAAGCGGTTGATGCCTATTACATCAATGAAACGTTTGAAGCCGATTGCTATGAACGGGGTATGAAAAGAGGTTGGGAGAAAGGACAGAAGGAAGGTTTGGAATTGGGAAAGAAGGAAGGTTTGGAATTGGGAAAGAAGGAAGGTTTGGAATTGGGAAAGAAAGAAGGATTGGAATTGGGAAAGAAAGAGGGATTGGAAGAAGGAATAAAGGAAGGGAAAAGAAAAGTGGCTTTACGAATGAAAAAACAGGGCCTTTCGGATGAAGAAATTGTCGAATTTACGGATTTGTCTTTAGATGAGGTTAGAACTTTGTAGCGACCTGTTGAAAACTTTTTCTTATATTTCTTGGCGGTTAAATTAGGAAATGTGTACTTTTACACTTCAATAAGGTTATGTATATGCTAATAAGCGAACTATAATCTTTGATTTTAAGTAAAAGTTTAACATGAAGTAGCGAAGAAATGGAAGAAAAAGAAGTCTGTTATCATGTGCCGGTAATGCTTCATGAAAGTTTGGAAGGACTGGGCATTCAACCATCCGGAGTGTATGTCGATGTTACCTTCGGAGGTGGAGGACATTCGCGTGAAATCTTGAACCGGCTGGATAACAAAGGAAAACTTTATGGCTTTGATCAGGATGCCGATGCGGAAAAAAACATTCCTGCAGATTCCCGTTTTGTATTTGTCCGCAGTAATTTTCGTTACTTATATAATTTCATGCGCTATCATGATGTGGCGGGTGAGGTCGATGGGCTGTTGGCGGATTTGGGCGTTTCTTCCCATCATTTTGATGACAAGGATCGCGGGTTCTCTTTCCGTTTCAACGGGGCGTTGGATATGAGAATGAATACCCGGGCAGGACAAACTGCTGCGGATATTGTTAATACATATACGGAAGAGCAGTTAGCCGACTTGTTCTATCTTTACGGAGAATTGAAAGTGGCACGCAAACTGGCATCCGTGTTGGTTCGTAGCCGTGAAATAAAGAAGATAGAAACGATCGCCGACTTTTTGGAAGTGATAAAGCCTTTTACGGGAAAAGATAAGGAAAAGAAATTCCTGGCTCAGGTATTTCAGGCTTTGCGTATCGAGGTGAATGATGAAATGCGTGCTTTGCGCGAGATGTTGCAACAAACGCTGCAAGTGTTGAAGCCCGGTGGTCGTCTGGTTGTTATCACTTACCATTCTTTGGAAGACCGGTTGGTGAAGAACTTCCTGAAGACGGGTAACTTTGAAGGGAAAGCGGAGCAGGACTTTTTTGGGAATATCAAATCTCCGTTCCGTCTGGTAAACAATAAGGTGATTGTCCCGTCGGGCGAGGAGATCGAACGGAATCCCCGCTCCCGGAGTGCAAAATTAAGAATTGCGGAGTTGAATAATGAACATAAAATCTGATAACTTTCAACTCTCGACTTTCAACTAAAAAGTATGGCTGTGGATACGAAACAGAAGAAAAAGAAGAAGGAAAAACGTTTCTCTTTTTTGTATATATTGGGCGGTGGGATCTTGAAAGAAGATTTCATCGTCAAACATACGAAGATGATTGTTCTTGTCGTTATGCTGATATTTATTTTTATCGGTAACCGATATGTCTGTATGCAACGGCTACGTGAGATTGATCGTCTGCAACAACAATTGCGCGATGTACGATTCGAGGCGCTGTCCATTTCTTCGGAATTGACGGGCAACAGCCGCCAGTCGCAGATCGAACAATTGATAGAAGAACAAGGTATAGAATTGGAAGCGGCGAAGAATCCGCCGTATGAATTGTATAGGTAAAGATGGCTGAAGATATCGAACCAAAAGAATTTGCTCCTAAGAGTAACCGGATTATATTCTGTTACTTCCTCATCGTGTTCCTGCTCGTATGTGTAGCAGGCAGCGTGTTGATACGAGCTTCCCAAACCGCTTTTGTCGAGAGAGACTATTGGTTGCATCTTGATTCGATACAAAAACGGCCGGACCGTTTGGTCTATCCCAGCCGGGGAAACATCTTTTCTGCTGATGGCAAGCTGATGGCGACCAGTGTTCCTTGCTATTACCTTTACATAGATTTCGCAGCCGATTGCTATTCAAATAAGACAAAGAAATGGAGCAGTTTGGATACATTCTTGTATAGCAAGCACAACGGGGTCGACTCGCTTTCTGTCTACCTCTCCCGTAAGTTGAAAGACCGTACACCGGCCGGTTATAAGAAATATCTGTTAAGTGGTTTGAATGCGAAAAAAAAGAGCCGCCAGTTCCCGATTTGCCGGGATAAGGTGTCCTATTCGGATTTGAAGGAAATCAAGAAATTCCCTTTCCTCCGGTTAGGAGTGTTCAAGAGTGGTTTCTATACACGGGAAATGGTTGAACGCCAAAAGCCGTTTGGCACATTGGCCTCCCGTACGATCGGCGACACGTTCCGTGATATCGATCCTAAAACGGGACTGACCAAGGGAAAGAATGGGCTGGAATTGCAATACGATACTTTGCTTCACGGTGTAGCCGGCTTGAATTCCGTGCGACGTCTCGGTGGAGGGTGGACGAATGTCGTGGAAGTGGAACCGGTGGAAGGAATGGATATCCGTACGACAATCGACATCAATATCCAGGATATAGCAGAGAAGTCGTTGCTCGACATGTTGAAAAAGATCGATGCCGCATCGGGTACGGCTGTCGTAATGGAAGTTGCGACAGGTGAGGTGAAGGCAATTACCAACATGGGGCGTATCCGTGAAGGTGTCTACGACGAGGATACCAACCATGCCGTAGCGGATGAAACGGAACCCGGTTCGACCTTTAAAGTCGCATCCATCATGGTTGCGCTTGAAGACGGTGTCTGCCAGCCCGGCGATACGGTCGATGTCGGTAACGGTATCTATATGTATAAAGGGGCCCGTATGACGGACCATAATAATAATAAAGGCGGTTACGGTCGTATCTCGGTGGAACAGGCTATTTGGTATTCGTCCAATATCGGGGTTGCCAAGACGATCCTGAAAGGATACGAAAAGAATCCGACTAAGTATGTGGAAGGACTTTACCGTATCGGTTTGAACGAAGACCTGCGTCTGGAAATCCCCGGGGCCGGTCGTGCTAAAATCCGCCGGCCGGACGACACGGTACGTTACTGGTCGAAGACGGCTCTGCCGTGGATGTCTTTCGGATATGAAACCCAGATCCCGCCGATCTATACGCTTGCTTTCTATAATGCGATTGCCAATAACGGCAAGATGGTGCGTCCGATCTTTACAAAAGAAATCCTGCACAACGGTAAGACCGTGCAGAGCTTCTCTACCGAAGTGGTCCGGGAATCCATCTGCTCGGAACGTACGCTCAATATGATAAAGGATATGTTGTTGGGAGTCGTGGAGAAAGGAACCGGTAAGGCCGTCCATTCCGACTTTGTCCGTATTGCCGGCAAGACCGGTACGGCTCAGATCGCTTTGGGTGGAGTCTATAAGAAGGCTGGCCACCAGGTTGCCTTTTGCGGTTATTTCCCGGCAGACGAACCGAAATATTCCTGTATTGTCGTGATCCGTCAGCCGCGTAACGGCTATCCTTCGGGTGGTACGATGTCAGGTGGTGTAGTAAAGGCGATAGCCGAGAAGGTATATGCCAGCCATATGTCTTTTGATATCCGTGACATGGAGAGGGATTCACTGGCTGTAGTGCTGCCGCAACCGAAAGCTGGTGAATGGGATGCGCTGGAATATGTTTTGAACAAACTCGATATAGAGGCCGATAACGATAGTATCGAAACCAAATGGGTGACGGCTAAGCGTGAAGACGGCAGGGAAGATGTGAAACTGAAAGATATCCCTATCCGCGAAGGATTGGTGCCGAACGTAGTCGGCATGGGAGCGAAAGATGCCGTTTATCTGCTGGAAAGCGTCGGATTACAAGCGTCGTTGAATGGTATGGGGCGTGTATCTTCTCAATCCATATCTCCCGGTTCGCGAGTTTCGAAAGGACAAACCGTTTCATTAACATTAAAATAGGCTATGGAACTAAAAGAACTTATTCATCCGTTGGAAGTGCTTGAGGTTGTCGGAAACGCCGACGTGGAGATCTCAGGTATCCAGTCTGATTCCCGTAAAGTGGAAAAAGGCTTTTTGTTTGTAGCGGTTCGGGGTACTGCCGTAGACGGTCATGCTTATATCCAAAGTGCGATCGAAAAAGGTGCTGCCGCAATCGTCTGCGAGGAAATCCCTGTCCTTCCGGATGAAAATATGCAGGCATCCGAAGGCAAACCGGTTTTCATCCGGGTGAAAGATTCGGCGGATGCTTTAGGTAAATCGCTTTCCGCTTGGTATGAGAATCCTTCGGACAACCTGATACTGGTGGGAGTGACCGGAACAAACGGAAAGACAACGATTGCGACGCTCCTGTACGAGATGTTCCGGAAGATGGGGCATAAAGTGGGGCTACTCTCTACCGTCTGCAACTATATCGATGGCGAGGCGATTCCGACCGACCATACGACGCCTGACCCTGTCACCCTCCATAACCTGATGGCCCGGATGGTGGATGCCGGTTGCGAGTATGCCTTTATGGAGGTTAGTTCGCATTCGATCGACCAGAAGCGTATCAGTGGCCTGTCCTTCAACGGGGGCATCTTTACCAATCTGACGCGTGATCACTTGGATTATCATAAGACAGTCGATAATTACTTGAAAGCGAAGAAGAAATTCTTCGATGACCTGCCTGCTTCGGCTTTCGCACTTACGAATGCGGATGATAAATCCGGCCTTGTCATGCTACAGAATACGGTTGCTGAGAAGTTGACTTATTCGCTGCGTACGTTGGCAGATTTCAAAGGAAAGATCTTGGAATCCCATTTCGAAGGAACCGAAATGCTGGTTAACGGTCGTGAGGTGATGACACGTTTTGTCGGTCGTTTCAATGCCTATAACTTGTTGGCAGTGTATGGGGCGGCTGTCTCGTTGGGCAAGGAGCCGGAAGAAGTATTGGTCGTGTTGAGCGATCTGCATTCGGTTTCCGGTCGTTTCCAGACGATCCAGTCTCCGTTGGGATATACGGCAATCGTGGATTATGCCCATACGCCTGATGCATTGACGAACGTGTTAAGCGGCATTCATGAGGTGCTGGACGGCAACGGCCGTGTGATCACAGTCGTAGGCTGTGGCGGCAACCGCGACAAAGGAAAGCGCCCGATCATGGCGAAGGAAGCGGCCAAGTTGAGCGACCGGCTGATCCTGACCTCCGACAATCCCCGTTTCGAGGAACCGGATGAGATCATTAAAGATATGGTGGCCGGCCTGAATGCAGCCGATATGGAGCGTACACTCTGTATTACAGATCGTGCGCAGGCGATCAAAACGGCCACTATGCTGGCCGGGAAAGGTGATGTGATCTTGGTTGCCGGCAAAGGCCATGAAGATTACCAGGAAGTAAAAGGCGTAAAGCACCATTTTGACGACCGGGAACAGTTAAAAGAAATATTTAAGAGTTGAAAGTTGAAAGTTGAAAGTTGAAAGTTAAATGCTGCTGAACATAACTTTCAATTTTCAACTCTCGACTTTCAACTGAAAAACGAAGTTTTTTATGTTGTATTATTTGTTTAATTATTTGGATCAGCTCGATTTCCCGGGTGCCGGTATGTTCAAATATGTATCATTCCGTTCCGCTTTGGCATTGATCCTGTCATTGTTCATCTCGACGGCTATCGGACGTCGTATCATCGACAAGCTGCAATTATTGCAGATCGGAGAGACGGTGCGTAACCTCGGTTTGGAAGGACAGATGAGTAAGAAAGGGACACCGACGATGGGAGGTATTATCATTATTATTGCAATCGTGCTGCCGGTCCTGCTCTGTGCGAAGCTGACTAATATTTATGTGATTCTGATGTTGGTGACGACCATTTGGTTAGGGGGATTGGGATTTGCCGATGATTATATCAAAGTGTTCCGGAAGAACAAGGAGGGAATGCATGGCAAATCCAAGATCGTTGGTCAAGTCGGTTTAGGGTTGATTGTCGGTTTGGTGCTTTTCATGAGTCCGGATGTTGTGATTAAGGAGAATATGGAAGTGAGACAAGGAGACATGATCGAGGAAGTACGCTTTCATACGGTTGAAAAGAAGTCGACCAAGACAACGATCCCGTTTGTGAAGAACAACAATTTCGATTACGCCCAGTTGGTTAATTGGGCGGGCGAATATAAGGAGGAGGCGGCTTGGCTGGTCTTCGTCCTGATGGTGATCTTCGTGGTAACGGCCGTATCGAACGGAGCGAACCTGACAGACGGCCTGGATGGACTGGCGGCGGGAAGCTCGGCGATTATCGGGGTGGCGCTCGGTATCCTTGCATATATGTCGTCGCACTTCGAGTTTGCTTCTTTCCTGAATATCATGTTCATTCCGGGAGCGGAAGAACTGGTGGTATTTGCGGCTGCCTTTATTGGGGCGACGGTCGGATTCTTGTGGTACAACGCTTATCCGGCACAAGTGTTTATGGGAGATACGGGTAGTTTGACGCTGGGCGGTATCATCGCCGTATTCGCAATCATTATCCGGAAGGAATTGTTGATCCCGATCCTGTGTGGCATCTTCCTGGTAGAGAATCTCTCCGTTCTTATGCAGACGTTCTATTTCAAATATACGAAGAAGAAATACGGTGAAGGGCGACGCATCTTCAAGATGGCTCCTCTCCATCATCATTTCCAGAAACCCGGTAATGCGGGAATACAGGCTTTGATACAGAAACCGTTTAACGTGGTGCCCGAATCTAAGATCGTGGTCCGCTTCTGGTTGATCGGTATCATCCTGGCAGTTATTACGATTGTGACGTTAAAGATGAGATAAAGACATAAATCAAATGAAGAAAAGGATTGTTATCTTAGGGGGGGGTGAAAGTGGCGCAGGTGCCGCTGTGCTGGCGAAGGCGAAAGGACTCGATGTGTTTGTTTCCGATTTTTCGTCTATCAAACCCAAATATAAGGATATGCTGGATGCCCACGAAATCCGTTGGGAAGAGGGCCGGCATACCGAATCCGACATCCTGAATGCCGACGAAATTGTCAAGAGCCCGGGTATTCCCGACAAGGCTCCCATTATAAAGAAATTGAAGGAGAAGGGTACGCCTATCATCTCCGAAATAGAATTTGCCGGACGGTATACGGACGCCAAGATGATCTGTATCACCGGGAGTAACGGCAAGACAACGACGACCATGCTGACCTACCACATCCTCCGACAGGCGGGAGTGGACGTGGGGCTTGCCGGAAATGTCGGGAACAGCCTCGCCCTTCAGGTGGCCGAAGATCCTCACGCCGTTTACGTGATCGAACTGAGTAGTTTCCAGCTCGACAACATGTATGACTTTAAGGCGGACATCGCCATCTTATTGAATATAACGCCCGATCATCTGGACCGTTATAACTACGAGATGCAGAACTATGTGGATGCTAAATTCCGCATCCTCCAGAATCAGACGGCCGAAGATGCTTTCATATTCTGGAACGACGATCCTATTATTGCCCGCGAAATTGCCAAACGGCATCCCGAGGCAACTCTCTACCCGTTCGCTGAAACTCACGAAGCCGGCGTAAAGGGCTATACGGAAGATAAAAAGATAAGAATTGAAACTTCAAACGGAACGTTTACAATGGAACAAGATTTATTGGCATTATCAGGAACGCATAATCTGTATAATTCGCTGGCTTCTGGTATCGCATCCAAACTGCTGGATATCCATGATGAAAATCTGCGAGCTTCGCTGAGCGACTTTACCGGGGTGGAGCACCGCCTTGAGAAAGTGGCGCGTGTGCGCGGAGTCGATTATATCAACGACTCGAAAGCGACGAATGTAAACTCCTGCTGGTACGCTTTGCAGAGCATGACCACTCCGCTGGTCCTGATACTCGGTGGAACGGATAAGGGAAATGATTATTCCGAAATTGAAGAGCTGGTGAAGAAAAAGGTACACGCCCTGATATTTCTCGGTGTGGACAATGACAAGCTGCACGCTTTCTTCGACGGGAAGGTGCCCGTTATCGAAGATGCCCGTTCGATGGAAGAAGCGGTGTCGAAAGCGTATAAACTGGCTGAAAAGGGAGATACCGTCTTGTTGTCACCTTGCTGTGCCAGCTTCGACCTCTTCAAAAGCTATGAGGATCGAGGCGACCGGTTCAAAGCCTGTGTGCGTAACCTGTAAAGAAAAACGGAGAGATGAATTTAGCAAGTAAATTGTTCAAAGGTGACCTGGTGATTTGGATCATCTTCATGTTCCTTTGCCTGATTTCGGCAATAGAGGTGTTTAGTGCGAGTAGCACGCTTGCCTACAAGAGCGCGACGCATTGGGAGCCGATTGCAGATCATGCCACCTTCCTCTTGGGAGGATGCGTGCTCGTCTTGCTCTTGCACAATATCCATTGCCGCTGGTATGCCTTGCTTGCCGGAGGTGCTGTGGTTTCAGCTATTCTGTTACTCCTTTTGTTGACGAGGATACCGGGATTAGTGGTGGTAATAAACGGCGAACCTCGTTGGATGAATATCGGCGTGACGTTTCAGCCGTCCGAGATCGCCAAGATCACATTGATGGTGTATACCGCTTTCATCTTGAGCAAACGCCACTGGTTTACGGATAAGCAGATGTTCTGGTGGATACAGGGAGCTGCCTTGGTGATCTGTGGCCTGATTTTCTTTACAAACGGATCTACGGCGATCCTGCTCTTCTCCGTTATTCAGATGATGGCATTCTTCGGCCAGGTCTCACTGCTTCGTTTGTTGAAGTTTTGGGGGAGCTTGTTGCTTATACTGACCTTTGCGGTGTCGCTCCTCTATTTTGCTCCGGAGCCGGTGATGAAGCGGATGCCTGAGCGTGTACATACTTGGAGGGCGCGTATTGAACGCTTTGTCAACGGTACGCCTCCCCTTAAGATAGAGTCGGGCAAGGCTGTCCATATTGACGGGGATGACTACCAAGTGGTGCATGGCAAGATCGCTATTGCGCGTGGTGGCCTTTGGGGCAAGTTCCCCGGACATGGCCAGCAGCGTGACTTCCTGCCGCAGGCATATTCCGACTTTATTTATGCCATTATCATCGAGGAAATGGGGCTTGCGGGAGGAATCTTTGTCCTTTTCCTCTATATCGCCCTGCTTGTCAGGGTGGGGATGATCGCCCGGAAATGCGACAAACTATTCCCCAAGTTCCTTGTTTTGGGATGTGGCTTGATGCTTGTTGTCCAAGCATTGACCAATATGGCAGTCGCGGTCAATCTCATACCGGTGACGGGGCAGCCGTTGCCGTTGGTCAGCCGTGGCGGTACGTCGACCGTCATCTCTTGTGCCTATATCGGGATTATCCTTAGTGTGAGCCGCTTCGGAGCCAATATGGGAAATGAAGAGGAGGAAGAGGAACCGGCATCGGATGAAAATCCCGTAGGCATCGGACCGGATACGGATGGGCATCCGATTGAAAGCGGACTGGCATCCGTTGAAAACGGAGCCGAAACCGTAGACAGTGACGTAAACCCGCTCGAAGCCGTAGCCGAGCTGAAAGAAGAAACAACAACAGAAAAGAATATATGAGACAGTATCGAATCATCATAAGCGGCGGTGGAACCGGAGGACATATCTTCCCGGCTATCTCTATCGCCAATACCTTCAGGAAACGTTTTCCGGAGGCGGAAATACTGTTTGTGGGAGCTGAAGACCGGATGGAAATGGAGAAAGTGCCTGCCGCCGGTTATCGTATCGTGGGATTGCCGGTAAGCGGCTTCGACCGTGCCCACTTGGCGAATAACATCCGTGTCGTAGGCCGTTTGCTCAAAAGCCTCCGGTTGGCCAAAAAGACGATACGCGAGTTCAAACCCGATATTGCCATAGGTGTGGGAGGTTATGCCAGCGGACCGACGCTTTGGATGGCCGCTTCTTTGGGAATCCCGACCTTGATACAGGAACAGAATTCCTATGCGGGTGTCACGAATAAGCTTCTGGCAAAGAAGGCCGGCAAAATATGTGTTGCCTATGAAGGCATGGAGAAGTTCTTTCCGGCCGACCGTATCGTTGTGACCGGCAACCCGGTCCGACAGGATCTGGAAGAGGCGTTGGGCAAACGTGAGGAAGCCTTGAGGTTCTTCGGCCTTTCACCGGATAAGAAGACGATCCTGGTGGTGGGCGGCAGCTTGGGGGCCCGGACGATCAACCGCAGCATACAGGGCGGTTTAGACAAGCTCTTCGCTTCGGATGTCGACGTACAGGTGATCTGGCAAACCGGACGCTACTATCATGAAGAGGCTTTAAGGCATCTGAAGGCTTACAGGGGAATGCCGGTCTGGTGTTCGGATTTCATCACTCGCATGGACTATGCTTATGCGGCTGCCGATCTGATCATCTCCCGTGCGGGAGCCAGCTCTATCTCCGAACTCTGCCTGCTGAAGAAACCGGTGATCCTGGTCCCTTCTCCCAATGTGGCGGAAGATCATCAGACGAAGAATGCCTTGGCTTTAGTGGGTAAAGATGCTGCTATCATGGTGGCCGACAAAGATGCCGAACAGCAATTGGTCCCGAAAGCCCTCGAAATTATCCACGACGATGAACGCCTCCGTACCTTGAGCCGCAATATCGCGACACTGGCCCACCATGAGAGCGCGGAACGCATCGTGGACGAGATCGTCAGGATCATCGAATAGGCCTTGTCCCCGCGCTTGACGCGGGGGCAGGGAAAAAGCTATAGTCTTTTATCGCAAAAGCTATAGCCTTTTCCGAAGAAGATGCCGGTCTTTTATAATAAATACGATATGAAGATCGTATCTTTGTAACAAATAATAGTAACGAATAAGAAAATATGGATATAAACAATATAACGGCTGTCTATTTTGTTGGAGCCGGCGGGATCGGGATGAGTGCCTTGATCCGCTATTTCCTTTCGAAGGGAAAGAAAGTGGCCGGTTACGACAAGACTCCTTCCGGTCTGACTGAACAGTTGAACTGTGAAGGAGCCGTCATTCACTATGAAGACAATGTGGACCTGATCCCCGATGACTTTACCGATCCGGCAAAGACGCTGGTCGTCTATACCCCTGCTGTTCCAGAAGACCATTCGGAGCTCTGCTATTTCCGGGGGAATGGTTTCGAGGTGATGAAGCGTGCCCGTGTATTGGGTGAGATTACCGACTGTAGCCGGGGACTGTGTGTGGCCGGTACGCATGGCAAGACAACGACGTCCTCGATGGTCGCCCACCTGCTGAAGCAGTCTCATGTGGATTGCAATGCCTTCTTAGGTGGTATCCTGAAGAATTATAACAGCAACCTGATGCTTTCCGAAGAGAGTGATTTGACTGTGATAGAAGCGGACGAGTTCGACCGTTCCTTCCACTGGCTGAAGCCCTATATGGCCGTTATTACGTCGGCCGATCCCGATCACCTGGATATCTACGGGACTCCGGAAGCCTACCGTGAAAGTTTCGAACATTTCACTTCGCTGATCCGCCCGGACGGTTGCCTGCTCATGAAACAGGGTATCAATGTCACTCCTCGTTTGCAAGAAGGCGTGAAACTCTATACTTATACCGGGGCTCGCGATGCGAATGAACTTTCAACTTCCAACTCTCAACTTCCAACTTTTTATGCCGAGAACCTCCGTATCGGAGGAGGCGAGATTTTCTTTGATTTTGTCGGCCCCGATGTCCGCATCCCCGATATACAGTTGGGTGTGCCTGTGAAAGTAAATGTCGAGAACGGAGTCGCCGCTATCGCCCTTGCCTGGCTGAACGGTGTGACGCCGGAGGAGATCAAGCACGGTATGGCGACCTTTGCCGGTCCGCGTCGCCGCTTCGACTTCCATCTCAAGAAAGAAAATATTGTTTTGATTGATGACTACGCCCATCATCCTGCCGAGTTGAAGGCGAGTATCCTTTCCGTGAAGGAACTGTATGCCGGGCGCAAGGTGACCGGTATCTTCCAGCCGCACCTCTACACCCGTACGCGTGACTTTGCCGCCGATTTTGCCGCCAGCCTCTCGCTTCTGGATGAACTGATACTGTTGGATATCTATCCGGCACGTGAGGAACCGATACCGGGTGTCACTTCTCAGATGATCTTCGATGCCGTGACTATCGCCGACAAGCGGTTGATCCGCAAGGAGGAACTGTTGGAGGTGGTGGCCGCAGAAACCGGAAAGCTCGAAGTCGTCCTGATGGTCGGAGCCGGTAATATAGAACTGCTGGTAGATCCGGTAAAACAAATATTGGATAAAAAAGAATAAATCGTGATCCGTATCGTATCCATAATCGTTGCAACACTGTTGTTCTGTTACATTGTGTTTGTCTCCTTCTTCTTTCGGGAAAGCAGGCAGAAGGAGATGTGTCATGACTTACAGGTTGTGGTCGTGGACAGTCTCGACAAGCATTTTGTGAGCGAGAGCGATCTGGTGCATATCCTCAAGAAGGCTGACTTGAACCCGATCGAGAAACCGATGGACGAGGTCAACACCGACCGGATTGAAAACGAACTGCTGAAAAATGAAATGATTGCCCGCGTGGAAGCCTACAAGACTCCTTCCGGCATGATTAAATTGGAAGTGGAGCAAAAAATCCCTATCTTGCGTGTGATAAGTCCGAGAGGCAACTATTATGTGGATAATTTGGGAAGCACGATGCCTGTCAGCCGCCGTTATGTGGCGCACGTTCCGGTGGCGAGCGGATATGTGGAAAAAGAGCTTGCGGTGACCGACTTATACAAATTTGCATTATTTTTGCAAGAGAATGAGTTCTGGAATAATCAGATAGAACAGATTTACGTTCATCCTGATAACGAGGTGGAACTGATCCCGCGGGTCGGTAACCACCGTATCGTGCTGGGCTCCTTTGTTGATTTCGAGGAAAAACTGGACAATCTCCGGCTCTTCTACGAGAAAGCGATCCCGAAGGTGGGATGGGAGAAGTACAGCATTATCAGTTTAAAATATAAGGATCAGATTGTTTGTACTAAAAAATAGATGATATGGCATACACAGACTTTATAGCGGCCATCGACCTTGGCTCTTCTCACATGGTCGGTATGGTAGGCACGAAAGACCCTGCGGGGACTCTTTCCATTATTGCTTACGAAGTGGAAAACTCCGATACATGTATACGAAGAGGATGTGTATATAATATAAAAGATGCAGCCGGCAAGATCGTGCGGTTGATCCGCAAACTGGAAAACAAGTTGGGCGGTTCCCGTATCGGTAAGATATATATCGGGGTGGGAGGCCAGTCGCTTCGTTCGATCAATCATGCGGTGTCGAGAGTGCTTGGTAGCGGTACGGTGACCGGAGAGGTCCTGAAGGAACTGGATCAGGAATGCCGGCAGTATCGTCCCGATATGCTGGACGTACTGGATGTCGCTGCTCCCGTTTATTTTCTCGACAACCAGCCGGAAACTCATCCGGTAGGTCTGGGTTGTTCGCGTATTGAAGCCCACTATAAGTTACTCGTCGGACGTCCGTCTCTCCGTCATGCCGTAACCACAAATATGTCGGAGCAGATCAAACTCGATGTGGCAGGTGCCGTTGTCGCGCCGTTGGCGTTGGCGGACCTGATCCTGACGGAACAGGAGAAGCTGAAAGGGTGTGCGCTGATCGACTTCGGGGCAGGTGTTACCTCTGTCACGCTGTATAAGGACGGCAGTCTGGCCGGTCTGTACGTGATCCCGTTGGGCAGCCATCTGATCACCCGCGACCTGATGTCTTTAGGTATGCCGGAGAAGGAAGCGGAGCGTGTCAAGCGCACGTACGGCAATGCTATCTGGGAAAAAGACAACGAACAGCAGATGGTCACGGTAGACCTGGCCGACGGACAGCATTCGAGCGAGATCAAACTCTCGGATATCAATATGGTGGTGGAAGCCCGCAGCCGTGAGATCATCGAAAACATATATGCTCGCCTGGAAGATACAGGAGTGGCGAAAGAACCCGGTTACAGCATCGTGATTGCCGGTAACGGAGCCGCGCTGAAGAATATGCGCGAAGCCCTCAGCGAACGTTTCAAGATGGATGTCCGTTATGCATCTGTCCGCAAAGACTTGATTGCCGACGGCGAGATGATAGCCAACAATCCCGAATATACGACCGCAGTCGCCCTGTTGCTGAAAGGCACGGAAAACTGCGCTCTTTATACCGCTCCCGAACCTGAGAAGCCGAAAGTGGTGGAACCTGAAAAACCGAAAATAACGCCACCACCGGTAATAGAGCAAGAGGATGAAAATGAAATTGCTCCTGCCGGGAATGATTCTACAGGTCCGACTCCGCCTCCTACCGGTGGTACTAAAGGTGGTGATAGGAAAGGTAGAGAAGATAAAACTCCTAATTTATTTGAAAGATGGTTTGGCAATACGGTAGAAAAGGTGGGTGGTGCTATTGGTAAAGCAATGGATGATGCAGAATAATCGGTAACAATAAAAGACAGACGACAATGGACGATAATACATACGATTTTGATTTGGCAAAAGCGCCTCAGACAATCATCAAGGTGATCGGTGTCGGTGGCGGTGGTGGTAATGCGGTCAGCAATATGTATCGCGAAGGTATCCGGGATGTATCTTTCGTATTGTGCAATACCGATAACCAGGCGTTGCAGAAGTCGGAAGTACCCAATAAATTACTGATCGGACAGAATACGACGCATGGACTTGGTTCGGGGAATGTCCCGGAAGTTGGAGAAAAAGCCGCCTTGGAAAGTAAAGAAGACATCTGCCGGATGTTGGATGACGGTACTCGTATGGCCTTTGTTACTGCCGGAATGGGAGGTGGTACGGGAACTGGAGCCGGACCGGTAGTCGCTAAGATCTCTAAAGATATGGGGATTCTGACTGTCGGTATTGTTACGATACCTTTCGTCTTTGAAGGACGGCCGAAAATCGTGAAAGCGCTCCGTGGTGTCAGAAATATGGCGCAGAATGTCGATTCGCTTTTAGTGATAAACAATGAGCGGTTGAGGAATTTTGCCGATATGCCGGTTCCACAGGCGAATCGTAAAGCGGATGAAACATTGACAATCGCGGCCAAGAGTATAGCCGAAATCGTGACGACCGATTTGGAACAGAATGTCGACTTTGCTGATGTCGACACGACGATGCGTAACAGTGGAGTAGCTTTGATCAGTATCGGTTTCGGAGAAGGAGAAGGCCGTTTGCGACAAGCGATAACGGAAGCTTTGGAGAGTACGTTGGTCAACGATGTGAACAATATTTTCAATGCTAAGCGAGTAGCGTTTGTCATTTATTATAGTCATGAAGACGAACTTCGTATCAGTGAAATGGACGATATACATGATTTCATGTCGCAATTCAAGACTGAATACGAGGTGAAGTGGGGACATGGTTATGATGATAGTTTGGGTCATAAGATCAAGATTACGATCTTGGTGACCGGTTTCGGATTGGAAGATATCCTGACCAAGACGGAGCAGCAGGAGTTTGTCACGGAAGAACAACAGCTTGAAATAGCGAAAAAGGAAGAAGAGGAAAGAAAAAGACGGGCGGAAGAAGATGCTTGGGTGGTACAATATTACAACGAGTATATCGACTCCCGCCCGAAAGCCGAAATCGTTGTCCTCACCGTCGACGAACTGGACGACGACACCCTCATCTCTTTCATGGAAGACAAACCGGCCTACAAGCGGACTGCCAAAGACATACAGCAGATACGCCGGAAAGGAGAGGAGCCTGCTCGGCCTCAAAAAAGTATGTCGTTCAGTTCTCCGGTTATCAGTCAAGGTAAGAAGCCTAAATCCGGTGGTACGAAAATAAGTTTCAGATAAATCATCAATTATAAATCAAAAATCATTATATATGGATTTGTTCGAAAGAGTCAGCGAAGACATTAAAAACGCAATGAAGGCGCAAGATAAAATCGCCCTCGCCACATTGAGAAACGTGAAGAAGTTCTTTCTCGAAGCGAAGACCGCTCCGGGAGCCAACGATACATTGACCGATGCTGATGCATTGAAGATCATGCAGAAGCTCGTCAAACAGGGTAAAGATTCCGCCACTATCTATGTGCAGCAAGGACGTCAGGATTTGGCAGACGACGAGTTGGCACAGGTTGCCGTTATCGAAAAGTACCTGCCGAAACAGATGTCGGCTGAAGAACTGGAAGCCGAGTTGAAGGCGATCATCGCGCAGGTAGGTGCTGCCGGCCCGAAAGACATGGGTAAGGTGATGGGAGTCGCTTCCAAAGCATTAGCCGGTAAGGCTGAAGGACGTATGATCTCGGAAACGGTTAAGAGATTGTTGAATCAATAAATAATAGGAGCGACCTCGCGGAGCAAATGGCTCCGCGAGGTCATTAATTTTTATACCATGATTACTTTTGTTTGTTGCCTTATCGCACTTATCGCTGGCTATTTCGTCTACGGTAAATTCATCGAACGTATTTTCGGCATAGATGCCAAACGGCAGACTCCTGCCTACACACATCAGGACGGCGTGGATTATATCCCGATGCCTACCTGGAAAGTTTTCATGATCCAGTTCCTGAACATCGCCGGATTGGGGCCGATCTTCGGTGCCATCATGGGGGCGAAGTTCGGGACAGCCTCTTTCCTGTGGATCGTGCTGGGAAGCATCTTTGCCGGTTCGGTACACGATTATCTGGCGGGGATGCTCTCCCTGCGTCATAACGGAGAGAGCCTTCCTGAGATCATCGGCCGTTACTTGGGAGTAAACTTCAAGCAGTTCATGCGCGGGTTTACGGTAGTCCTGATGGTGCTGGTCGGTGCTGTCTTCGTGGCAGGGCCTGCGGGATTGCTGGCAAGTCTGACTCCGGAACATCTTGATGCTACTTTCTGGATTATCGTCGTCTTCCTCTATTATATCCTGGCAACCTTATTGCCGGTCGATAAGATTATCGGGAAGGTGTATCCGTTGTTTGCAATCGCTTTGTTGTTTATGGCGATCGGCATTCTCGTGATGTTGTTTGTCAATCATCCACCGTTGCCTGAGATTACGGATGGAATGTCTAATACCCATCCCGGTCATCTGCCGATCTTCCCGATCATGTTCGTAAGCATTGCCTGTGGCGCCATTTCCGGTTTCCATGCGACACAAAGTCCGTTGATGGCCCGTTGCGTCAAAAATGAGCAGTACGGACGGCCTATCTTCTTTGGCTCCATGATAACGGAAGGGATCGTTGCGTTGATTTGGGCGGCTGCCGCTACTTATTTCTATCATAACAACGGTATGGGCGAAAACAATGCTGCCGTTGTCGTCGATAGCATTACGAAGGAATGGCTCGGTACGGTAGGCGGCGTGTTGGCGGTCTTAGGTGTGATCGCCGCCCCGATTACCTCCGGTGATACGGCGTTTCGTTCGGCCCGGCTGATTGTGGCTGATTTCCTGCATCTCGAACAGCGCAGTGTTGCCAAGCGGCTTATCATTTGTATCCCCTTGTTCCTTGTGGCAATCGCTCTTTTGCTTTACAGCCAGAAAGACAAGGACGGTTTCGACATGATCTGGCGTTATTTCGCTTGGAGCAACCAGACGCTTGCCGTGTTTACTTTATGGGCGTTGACTGTCTATCTGGTAATATCGAAGAAACCCTATATCGTTACGCTGCTTCCCGCCCTGTTCATGACAGTCGTCTGTGCGACATACATCTTTGTCGCTCCCGAAGGCTTAGGTCTGGAAGCCGGCATTTCACAAACTATCGGCTTCGCCATAACAATCGTTGTTTTAGCCTTCTTCCTGGTCTGGAAGAAGAAGATCAGCAAGAGATGATACGGTAGGAGTGATCTTCTACCGTACACGGGGATGGCCGATGTCACCTGCCTGCAGGTTCGGCATTGGCCATCTTTCCCAGAAATCGAAGAAAAAATGTCAGAACTGTAAACAGAGGCTTGGGGGAAATCTTTTATCTTTATCCACAGAAACATATAAAGGATAACCACCATGAAAAAACTGATAAGTTTAGTCTGCCTCTTTTGCCTGTCGGCCTTTTTGCCTTTGTCTGTTATGGGGGAACCCATTGACCGGGAAGCTGTTGTCAAGCGGCATCGCGTATGTACGACCGGGACACTCCTGAAAAGTCCGGCACAAGTAGGTAACGGTAAGTTTGCCTTCGGGATGGATATAACTGGATTGCAGACTTTCGTTCCTTTTAACACCTTGTCCGACTGGAGCTGGCACAGTTTTCCCCTCCCCGAAGGAATGAAAGCCGAAGATTACCGTCCGGTTGTCGTGGAGACGCATGGCAAAAAGATCGCCTACGAGCTCCGCAACCCTGGCCAGCCCGAACTGTCCGAATGGCTGACCAAGAATCCCCACCGCTATAACCTGGGCCGTATCGGTTTCCGCCTGCTGCGCGAAGACGGTACGGAAGCGCAGGAAATCGATCTTGGCAACGCGCGTCAGGAGATCGACCTGTGGACAGGTGTCGTTTACAGCCGTTTCGAACTGAACCGCAAGGAGGTGAAGGTGCGTACCGTCTGCCATCCCGATAAAGATATGATCGGAGTCAGCATCGAGTCCGAACTGCTGAACGATGGCAATATGAGCATCTGTCTCGACTTCCCTTATCCTGACGGACGCTATTTCAAGCATTACATAGGACGCTATGATACGATATCGGGCCATACCTCCACCTTCGAGAAGTTAGCACCGAACTCGGTCCGTATCGCCCGTACGATGGATGACACTCACTACTATGCAGCTCTTGACTGGACCGGCCCCGCTACTTTCTGCCGTGAATCTGAAAAGGCGCATAAGTTCCTCCTCCAGCCCCGGCATACCTCCACATTCTCTTTTACCTGCTGTTTCTCTCCTGATCCGGTCACCCATGTGGCCGAGCCGGTTGCCTCTATCGAACGGAAGAGTGCTGCCGGTTGGGAAAAATATTGGCGTTCGGGAGCCGCCGTCGATCTTTCCGGTAGCAAAGATCCCCGCTGGTTGGAATTGGAACGGCGTATTGTCCTCTCGCAGTACCTGATGCGTGCAAATGAAAGCGGACTGTTTCCACCCCAGGAGTCCGGTTTGGTGAACAACGGCTGGTTCGGCCGTTTCCACTTCGAGATGATCTGGTGGCATGGCGTGCATTATGGGCTGTGGGACCGGATGGAATGTTTCGATAACTATCTGAACGTCTATAAGGACTTTATGCCGAAGGCCCTCGAACGCGCCAAGAGCGAAGGCCGCAGCGGTGCACGTTGGCCGAAGTGCACCGCAAACTTCAACCGCGAATGGCCTTGCAGTGCCCATGCTTATCTGATCTGGCACGAACCCCATCCGATCTACTTCGCCGAGATGCAATACCGTCAGAAACCTGTTCCCGAAACATTGGAGAAATGGAAGGAGATCGTGCTGAACACAGCTGATTATATGGCGGATTATCTTTTCTACGACAAAAAGACGAAACAATATGTCCTGGGCCCCCCTGTCGTTGTCGTTTCCGAGAATACGGACCCGTTGCAAACGATCAATCCGATTTTCGAGTTAGGCTATTTCCGCTACGGCTTGCGCACGGCGTTGGAATGGGCGGACCGCCTGGGCCTGTCGGACAAGAGAACGAAGAAATGGAAGGAAGTACTTTCGAAGATGGCTCCCCTTCCCGTTGCCGACGGCGTCTATACCACTTACGAGGGTATCCCCGATATGTGGACGAAATATACTTACGAACATCCGGCCCTGACCGGTGTCTACGGCATGCTGCCCGGTGACGGGGTAGACCTGCCGACTTTCAAGCGCACGTTGGAGAAAGTCAGCAAAGAATGGCAGTTCAACCGCATATGGGGGTGGGATTTTCCGATGTTGGCAATGGCTGCCGCCCGTACGGGGCAGCCCGCGTTGGCAATCGATATGCTGATGCACCCTTCCGCCGGATTCCAGTTTGACGAGCATGGTCTGGCGACAGGCGGCCCGTTCCCTTATTTCCCTTCCAACGGAGCGTTGCTGACGGCAGTCGCCATGATGTGCGGCGGTTGGGACGGTTCGGAGGGAGAGGCTCCCGGTTTTCCGAAAGACGGGAACTGGACGGTCCGTTACGAAGGTTTTGTTCCGATGCAGTGATCTTTTTTTGGGGCAGAAGTAAGGATATAATTCCACAAACATCCCATGTAGCCCTTTCTTACACCCGGATGTACCGGCTCTCTACATCCGGGTGTAAAGGAGGGCTACATGGGGGTGTGTAGCCGTTAAAGTACCTTGTCCCGACAATTAAAAATACTTGATTTTACCTGTTTTATATGTGTTTTTACATATAATGATCTCGTGATCCGTAGAGGTTAAATAGATGATTAGTCGCTTGTTGCGTATTTAATATGCTTGTATTCTGTGTTTTTGTGGCAAATACTTGTATATCAAAAGAGTGGTAAACAAAAATGGCTAAAGAAAACGATCGTTTTTTTTGGTCATTTTTTTTGCTGGTCTTCGGAGTTCGTATGGAAAAGGTGGTTTTTTGTACTTGGATTGCTATCTGATTGATAAGAAAGAATATAGCAACATGATTTTTTTTCATGAAAAGAATTGTGGTTTAAAAAGGAATGCGTATTTTTGTCTCGGAAAAATGACCAAAAAAAACGATCGTTTTTCCTTTCAAAATAGAAAAGAGGACACGTGTACATTATAAACGCGTGTACATATATATAGAACTGACATTTCAATTAACTGTATTATTAATATTAAAATTTAGATTATGAACAAGAGATTTTCTACTCTTTTGGCAAGCGCTCTGCTTGCAGTGGGTTCATTTTCGGCAAGTGCACAGACTACTCCTGTGTCTTCGTTGGTTTTAGGAAACAACGAAGGAAAGCTTTATCAGTTACAGGATGCTGATGGTGCTTTTCTTGCTGTCGAAAACGACTCTTTGAAGTTGATGACTGATGCTGGTAGCTCTATCCTGAACACATTGTGGTGTGTGAACGTTGATCGTTACAACCAAGGTCAGGCAATCAAATTCGAATTCAGAAACAAGGCTACAGGCCAGGTGTTGGAAGTAGCCAGCGATTACTTGGATGGAGTACCTGCAGATGGTACTACTGCTGATCTGGAAGTCGGTGGCGCAATTGGTGGTTGGGCTTTCTCTAATGCTTTGAACCCGTTGCAGCAAGAAAGACCTCTTTATTACTACTTCAATGCAGATTCTGTTGTGACTTTGGATAAGTCTACAAACGTAGATGGAGCAAATAATGCTTATCTGATGTTGACAAAACGTGAAGCAGAAAAAGAAAACACTTATGCTGCTGCATCGCAGTTTACATTGGTTGAAGCTGAAGCCATCACATTGACAGCTGAACAGATCAACACTGTTTTGGGTACTCAGGAAGATGCAACAGCCGGTGTTAAGCTGACTTTCAAAGAAGACAAGAACAAAACAACTCAGATCAACTACTTCACAGATGAAGCTAAGTTCTTGGCAGATACAACTATGACAGGAACAGACGTTGATCCTTGGGTTCGTATCTTGACAAAAGACAGCTCTTATGTATATGTAGATACTGCTTATGTCAATGACAATGGTGAAAGATTCTTAGGTTTTGCTGCTAAGAAATTTACAGCAGATCAGTTTGTTGGTAAAACATCTCAGACTATTGCTGACTCATTGGGTACAGCTCTGAATGATCAGTCTAAGTTCTTGTTCACTTACTTCCCTTCTATTGACAGCTTGGTAATTCAGGTTAAACAGGCAACTTATGCTGATGCAACTACCGGTTTATTTGCAGGAGGAACTACTGAGACTATTACTCAGAATTCTGATGCTGAGAACTATGTAACAGTTCAAGACTTGGTTCGTGCCGATCAGATCCGTATCGTAACTATCTACAATAAGAAAGAAACTGAAATCAGCTTCGGTATCAAAGGTTGCGGCGAATACTCTTCTAACAAGACTACTCTTGACGAAGGTCTGTACCTGATCAAGAATAAAGAAGGTAAATACCTGGCTATGCCGATCCACGAAGACTCCACTTATCACTGGGTTTCTTTGGAAGCTAACGTTGAACCGTGGGATATGCCTTCATTCCAGTGGGTTGTTGAAAAGACAAGCAAGAGAGACAACTCTCCGATCAAGATCACAAACCGTGAGTTCAGCGCAGAAGTTGTAAGCGGTTTGCAACTTTACAACGATGCTGACGCTACAATTTTGGGTGAAGCTGTTGCTTTGGAAGCTGGTTTCGTAAAAGCTTCTGAAGAAGTGATGGCTGACGCTCACAGAGGTTATCGTTTCTTGAACAATGACTCTCTGAAAGTTACTTCTTACAAGTTGCAGTACTGGACAGCTTTCGCTTCCGATGATCTGTATATGGGTGCGATGAAGAGCGGTGACTCTGTAATCTATGTAGGTGCAAAAGATAACTATGTATTGGCTGCTACAGGCGCTGAAGCTAACTTCGGTTACAAAGGTAACGTAGAAGGTCTGGCTCAGTTGAAACGTCAGGCTTACACAATGAAGTCAAGAGGCTCTAACAAGATGGTTGTTGAAGCTGGTGAAAACAGAATCGCTGTTTCTGATGCAGCTGCTGCACAAGTTGCTAAGTTCTTCTTCAAGGCTAACAACAATGTAGAAGGCAAGATCTACTATGCCCTGATCGACACAGCCTTCAAACAGGCTCCGGATTCACTGCGCAAAGTCGGTGTGGATGAAAACAACAAGTATCTGAAGAGACAGATCATGACTGAAACCCGTACTTCCGCATTCTCTGTAGAAGTAGACAACGCTCCGGTTTACCGTCGTTTCAATTCTCTGAAACTGGAAGGCAATGAAGGCGATGCTGCCGATACACTGCGTTTCGTAGAAAAATATCGTGGCGAATTCTTGCAGATGGAAGCTAACGAACACTTCATGGTAGAAGGTATCAACTTCTTGGGTATCGACGCTGTCAACAAGGGTGAAGGCAAATCATTCTATGTAGATACAGCATGGGTGAACCGTGGCTTGGGTTATATCAAACCGCAGTATCTGGTATCTATCGACCGTGTACCGGCTGAAGATGTTGTGATCCGCAAGAAATGTCCGATCTGTGCAACTCTGGGCGATGCTGCTCCTGACCACTGTATCCACGATGAATACATCACGGAAGAAGGCTTCGAAAGAGGTAAATATCTGGTTAACTTCGTTGACTCTGCAAGTGTTGACAATTACAAATGGGGTAAATACAGCCGTGTCGGTTTCGTAGACGCTTTGCATATCGGTGACAGCTTGTATCTGTTGCTTGACCAGTTCGCAGGTCTGGATACGAAAGACATTGATGTCGCTGCAATCGCAAAAGCAGACAGCGCTTCCAAGACTGTAGCTACAGACAGAAACGGTAACGGCCGTTACATCAAGAACCTGACGGGTGACAAACATAAGGCTTACACTTGGTCATTCCGTTTCGTTGACATTGAAAATGCTGCTGTAGAAGAAGAAGCTAACCGTTCGTTCTTGTTCGAATCTCTGGCTCAGAATGCTGCTGAATACATCCAGCCTCAGACTGCTTCTTGGTTGAAGATGCAGAACGGTTGTCTGGTAATGTCTGATCCGAATGAATCAACTTTCAACGAAATCACAACAGGTGGTGACGATGCTCTGATCTTCAATATCGAAGAAGGTAAGGCTGACGATATGGCGACAGACAATGAAGTGATCGCTACATCTGAAGTAACAGTTATCGCAGGCGAAGGCCAGGTAACAGTTGCTAACGCTGCCGGCAAGAAAGTGGTTATCACAAACATCTTAGGCCAGACAGTTGCTAATACAGTCGTATCTTCTGACAACGCTACAATCGCTGCTCCTGCAGGTGTAGTCGTAGTAGCTGTTGAAGGTGAAGAAGCTGTTAAAGCGATCGTTAAGTAATTGACGAATTAGATTATAAAAGTGTCGCGTGCGTCAGCGCGCGGCACTCTCAAGATATTAAAATCAATAATTTGAGATTCATCGTGCGGCATTCCCGGAACATCGGCTTTTACAGTTTCCTGTCCGGATTGACCAACTACCCCGCGAGGGCGAACAAGCGGTGAATATTAATACTAAAGTAATGAAATTAAAAAGTTCATCTGCTCTCCCTCTGCGAAGACCGAAGCAGACAAAAAACAATCCCCTGCAATCATTGATTGCAGGGGATTCGTTTTTATTGGGATTTGTGTTACCTTTACTTGAGTGTGATACTCCGGCCTACAGCATGTGATACATCTTCAACTCCTTCCTCAGTCCTGCAGCTTTCCCGTCTGTGACCTTGTCCATCAATGCCCAGAAACGGTCGCTGTGGTTCATCTCTATGGTGTGGCAAAGTTCGTGGAGGAGGACATAGTCGATCAGGTGCCAGGGCAAAAGCATCAGGGAGAGGGAGAGATTGATGCTGCGTCGTGACGTACAGCTCCCCCAATGGCTTTTGCTGTTGAAGATCTTTACCCCTGTACAGGTGAAGCCATGTCGGGAAGCCAGGTCGAGCAACCGTGAGGGCAAGAGGCGGCGTGCCTCGTGACGGAGTGCCTGCTCTAAAAAGTCTTTCAGGAGTTTTTGTACACGTTCGTCGGCAAAATCTGTTGGTGCGGGGCAGGCAATGTGCAGGATGCCGTCCTCTAATTTCATGTAGAAGTTTGCCCGGTCGGTACGGAAGATATGGAGGCGGAACGTTGCGGTCTGCATCTCTGTCTCATCCGTCAGGAGCGGACGGGCGGGATGTTTGGCAAGGGCTATGAGGAGTTTTTTCCTGTTTTCGCGGATAAAAGCCAGCATACGCGCTTCATCGCCTCCCGGAGGCATGGTCGCCGTAATCATCCCCTTGGAGATTTTCAGCGTGTAGCGGATGGCACGGGGGCTGGTGTGGAGGAGGATGGCACCTAACTCTTTGTCTTGTATCGTCTTTTCCATATCGATTGCAAAAGTAATGTTTTCCGGGAAAACGATATATGGTCCGAATTGATTATCTTTGCACACCGAATAACGGAAATGAGTATAAACAATATAAATAATTAAGCAATCATGAGCAAGAAAGCCCTATTAATGATTCTTGACGGCTGGGGTATCGGCGATCAAGGTAAAGACGATGTAATCTTTAACACTCCCACTCCTTATTGGGACAGCCTGCTGGCCACATATCCCCATTCACAGTTACAGGCAAGCGGTGAAAACGTCGGGCTGCCTGACGGACAAATGGGTAACTCTGAAGTCGGACACCTCAATATCGGGGCCGGACGTATCGTTTACCAGGATTTGGTGAAGATCAACCGTGCCTGTGCCGACAACAGCATCATGAAGAACCCCGAAATCGTTTCCGCCTTTTCTTATGCCAAGGAAAATGGCAAAAACATCCATTTCATGGGGTTGACCTCCAATGGGGGTGTGCACAGTTCTTTCGACCACCTGTTCAAACTTTGCGATATCTCCAAAGAATACGGAGTCGACAATACTTTCATCCACTGCTTCATGGACGGTCGTGATACAGACCCGAAGAGCGGTAAAGGATTTATCGAACAATTGACGGCCCATTGTGAACAGTCGGCCGGAAAGATCGCGTCCATCGTCGGCCGTTTCTATGCAATGGACCGCGACAAACGTTGGGAACGCGTGAAAGAAGCCTACGACCTGCTGGTGGAAGGCAAAGGCAAACAGGCTGTCGATATGGTTCAGGCCATGCAGGAATCGTATGATGAAGGCGTGACCGACGAGTTTATCAAACCGATCAACAACGCTACTGTGGACGGTACGATCAAAGAAGGTGATGTCGTGATTTTCTTCAACTACCGTAACGACCGCGCTAAAGAGTTGACTGTCGTGCTGACTCAGCAGGATATGCCGGAACAGGGTATGCACACGATTCCCGGCTTGCAGTTCTACTGCATGACTCCGTACGATGCTTCTTTCAAAGGTGTTCATATCCTGTTTGACAAGGAAAACGTACAGAACACGCTCGGTGAATACCTTGCTAATAATGGCAAGACACAGCTTCATATCGCCGAAACGGAAAAGTATGCCCACGTGACTTTCTTCTTCAACGGTGGCCGTGAAACTCCGTATGAAGCAGAAGAACGCATCTTGGTTCCGAGTCCCAAAGTCGCCACTTACGACCTGAAGCCGGAAATGAGCGCATACGAAGTAAAAGACAAATTGGTTGAGGCGATCAATACACAGAAGTTCGACTTCATCGTCGTGAACTATGCCAACGGTGACATGGTCGGGCATACCGGTATCTACAGCGCTATCGAAAAAGCGGTAACTGCTATCGACAATTGCGTGAAAGACACCGTCGAAGCTGCTAAAGCCAACGGTTACGAGGTGATCATCATCGCCGATCACGGTAATGCCGATCACGCACTCAACGAAGATGGCACTCCCAACACGGCTCACTCCCTGAATCCCGTTCCTTTTGTATATGTGACAGAAAACAAAAGTGCAAAAGTGGAAAACGGTGTCCTGGCCGATGTGGCTCCGTCTATCCTGCACATTCTGGGTATGCAACAACCAAGTGATATGACAGGGAAAGATTTGATTAAGTGATACAGATAGACAATACATTAGTCAGCCTCGACGTCCTCGAACGTCAGTTTTTGTGCGATCTGTCGCATTGCAGAGGCATTTGCTGCGTCGAGGGTGATTCCGGCGCACCCTTGCTGGAGGAAGAGGTGGGCGAACTGGAAAAAGCCCTTCCGGTTATCTGGGACGACCTGGCACCGGAAGCTCAGGAGATCATCAGGAAACAAGGCGTTGCCTATATTGATGAAGAGGGAGACTTGGTGACTTCTATCGTAAACGGGAAAGACTGTGTTTTTACCTGCTATGATGCGGACGGAACTTGCAAATGTGCGGTGGAGAAGGCCTGTCGTGAAGGGAAGCTCTCTTTCTATAAACCGGTTTCCTGCCACCTCTACCCGATACGTGTAGAGAAGTACGATACGTTCGAGGCGGTTAATTATCATCGCTGGAATATCTGCAAAGCTGCAGAGATACTGGGCGAGAAAGAAAAACTTCCGGTCTATAAGTTCCTGAAGGAACCGTTGATCCGCCGCTTCGGAAAGGAATGGTACGAGGCACTTGAGGAGATTGCCGGAGAGTGGGAGAAACAGAAGAACGAAGAGTGATCCAAGGCTGAGGTAAAAGAGCCAGGTACGCGTTATCCGCCTACCTGGCTCTTTTGCTTTCTTTATTATACCACGTGTTAATTGTTGCGTATCAAGTCGGCCGATTTGCCTTCTTCGTTCAGATAAGTCTCGATATGACGCTTCTTTTTGTCTTCGAGGATCTCGTCGATAGCGATCAGGATGCCGGTTTCTTCCACTTCCCCGAATTCATGGTTGATAGCCGTGCCGAATACGCGCATCTTAGGGGAGAGGCTCATATAAGCATTGACCAGCGGCGGCACATTGATGCCGAACTTGCGGACTTCCTGGTTCAACACTTTGTAATTGTCCTTGAAGTTGTCATACTTGAAAATCTCCTGCATCTTTTTTAGGTCCGTGTCTGTTTTCAAAGGGCAAACCGGAGTGATCAGTTTCTCCGGGTCAGGGAAGTGCATGTTCAGGAAATACAGGATCATGTTGCGGGCTTCGGAATTGTAGGTGTTATACATCGTTACCTTCCCGAAATAATACTGCAAGCTGGGATCTACTACGGAAAGAGCCCCCAGGCCATCCCAGAGATTGTCCAAGACGAACAGCCCCTTTGCGCTGCCACTGCGGGTCGACTGGTATTCAAGCGTCACGAACGAACGGCCCAGCTCGACCGTGTACGGTAGATATTCTTTATTGAACTTATCGGAAAAATCAAACAGATGGGAAGTCGCTAAAACCGGTTTGCCGTTTGTGGCGAATTTGACGTCCGAACCGCAGAGGAAGCGGTAACCACCCAAAATCTGTTCGTCTTCAGGGCTCCATACGATAAGTTGACGGTAAGCATCGTCCATCGTGTCGTATTCGTCGATATCGACCGGAAAGCCGGTTCCGCCTCCGTAATATCGGAAAGCGATTTCCCTGAGTCGTCCGATCTCCTGCATCACGTTGGGCGAGTCGTGGGCTGTGACAATGTATATCTCGTTGTTGGATTTGTTGGTCCTCCTCAGTTTCTTGTCCTCGGTCAGTTCTGCTTTCAGGAGAGCACGGTCAATCGGTTTGATAATGTCTTGCATATAATAAAATCAAATTATTTCTTTAGATTATAGACGACCCCTTTCATCCACTCTGCCCACTCTGTCGGTTTACGGCTGCTGTCGAAGGTTTGCCAGGGAATCGGCTTCCCGAAATGGATACGGTATGTCTTGTGTTTACTTTTGAACATCTCGCCGGGCAGGTAGACCATTTCGTAATTCATCTTTATGCCCGATGCTTTCCGTACGTTGGCGAGACGGTAGAAAAAGTTGGAGTTACGTCCTTCGAAAAATACCGGAACGATGTCCCGCCGGTATTCCACGGCCTTTTGGATAAACGACTTCTTCCATTCGGGATCCTGTATCTTCCCGTTTTGTTTGCGTGAGCATAAGCCGGCGGGAAATGTGATGATCTGGTTGTCAGAGGCATAAGCCTTTTCGATCAGTTCGGCGTTCTTTTTCCCCTGCGCCCCGTGTTTGTTGATGGGGACGAAGATCGATCTCAGGTTGGACAGGTAGAGCAGCAGGTCATTCACCAGGTAGCGGATCTTCCCGTCGAAGCGTCCGCCGATAATGGCCGACAGGCAAATTCCGTCCAGTCCGCCCAGCGGGTGGTTGGAAGCGAATATGTACCGCCCTTCGGAAGGAATATTCTCCTCGTTCACCAATTCCAGGTTCAAGTCAAAATATCCGATCAACTCCTGCATGAACGCTACCCCGTCTTTATCGTGATACCGGCGGAGGATGTCGTTCAGTTCCTCCTGATGAACAGTTCGGATCAGATAGCGGACTATAAAGCCGGGAATCTTACGGGCGGCTGAAGGCGCCTTTTGCCGTAATATCTGTCGGATGTCTATCTGCGTAATACCTTCTTGTGTCATTTCATGTAATTCTTACGAGAGACAAAGATAGGGTTAATAATTAAAAGTCAATGCTTTCAGGAAAAGTTTTTAAGTGTCGGCTGCAACAATTCACCTTGTACAGCTGTTTTTATTCGTTAGTACGGAATGTATAGGATATGACGATACGTTTGTGAAGATGCGTAAGGTGTTAGTTTAAAAATAGATAGAAATAGAATGGCGGTCCTTTGGTAATGTATTTTTAACATTTTGGACGCTTTGTTTTTACCTTTTTTGTGTGAATATTAAATTAAAAGGCGCGTTATTTGTGACATTAAAAACGAGAGATTTATTGATATGAGGAAGTCTACGATTTGGTTGCTTGCGGTGGTGATGGCTTTTGCCTTTGCCGGTTTGCTCTTTTTGCAGGTGAAATATGTAAGTATCATACTCAAGAAAAGTAGCGAGCAGTTCAATGAAACTGTCAAACGATCGATACACCAAGTCTCGAAGAATCTGGAGCTCGACGAAACGGCCCGGTATCTGGAAGAAGATCTCAGCCGTGACGAGGCCAACAACTATTTATATCAGAACGGACAGAGCAGCCTCGGCGGTGGGATCATCACCGAGAAAAAATACAAGATGCAGTTCACCAATGCCGACGGAACCGTAGAACATATCGAGTTTCATAGTGACATCCGGACACGCAAGTTCGAACCGCTTCCTTCGCTGGGCAGCAATAAAGTACCTAACAGCATCGTTAGTACGTCAAAAGATTTGCAGCAAACGCTGAAACGCCGTTACCAGTACCAAAGCGGGTTGTTTAACGAAGTGATCTTGAATATCTTGCACACGGCGAACCTGAAGCCGATCGAAGAAAGGATAGATTTTAAAAAGCTGAATAATTACTTAAAATCAGAATTTGTTAACAACGGATTGAACCTGCCGTTCGTCTTTGCTGTTATTAACAAAGACGGAAAGATCGTTTATCAGAACGGGGATATTCCTCTTGTATCAGACGTGATTCAACAGGTGCTGTTCCCCAACGATCCTCCTTCGAAGCAGAACTACCTGAAAGTGTATTTCCCGACGAAGGGTGATTATATTTCAAGTTCTGTAACATTTATTGTACCGTCGATCATCTTCTCGCTGATACTTTTGGTAACGTTTATCTTTACCATTTATATCGTATTCCGTCAGAAGAGACTTTCGGAAATGAAGAATGATTTTATCAACAATATGACGCACGAACTGAAGACACCGGTTTCGACCATTTCGCTTGCCGCGCAGATGCTGAAGGACTCGGACATCACGAAGAGCCCCGATGTGTTCAAGCATATATCCGGCGTGATCAACGACGAGACGAAACGATTGGGCTTCCTGGTGGAAAAGGTGCTGCAAATGTCGCTGTTTGAACGCCAGAAAGCGGCCCTCAAGCTGAAGGAGGTGGATGCGAACGATTTGCTGGCAAGTGTTGCCAACACATTCGCCCTGAAAGTCGAGAAGTATGACGGCACGATCGATATCGACTTGCAGGCGGAAGAATCGAACATATACGTGGATGAGATGCACATCACGAATGTACTGTTCAATCTGCTGGACAACGCTGTCAAGTATCGCCGCCTCGAAGTACCGCTGACACTGATGTGCCGCACTTGGAACGAGAACGGCAAATTGTTGATATCGATCGAGGACAACGGTATCGGCATCAAGAAAGAATATCTGAAAAAGGTATTCGACCGTTTCTTCCGCGTACCGACAGGCAACGTACATGACGTGAAAGGGTTCGGTCTCGGACTCGCTTACGTACGCAAAATAGTTGAGGACCACAAAGGTACGATCCGTGCTGAAAGTGGTGCCGGAAATGTAGGAACAAAATTTATTATTACTTTACCTCTTATAAAAAGTTAGTTATGGAAGAAAAACTAAAAATCTTCTTTTGCGAAGACGACGAGAACCTGGGTATGCTATTAAGAGAATACTTGCAGGCAAAAGGTTATGTGACTGACCTCTTCTCCGATGGAGAAGCCGGTTACAAAGGTTTCACCAAAGGCAAATATGACCTTTGCGTACTTGACGTGATGATGCCGAAAAAAGACGGCTTTACACTGGCTCAGGAAATCCGTTCTATTAACCCTGATATCCCTGTTATCTTCCTTACAGCCAAGACTATGAAGGAAGATATCTTGGAAGGATTCAAGATCGGCGCAGATGATTATCTGACAAAACCGTTTCAGCATGGAAGAACTCTTGCTCCGTATCGAAGCGATCCTTCGCCGTGTGAAAGGTAAGAAGATGAAAGATATTCCTTTCTACAAGTTAGGAAACTTCTTGTTCGATACCCAAAAACAAACGTTGGCTATCGGAGACAAGGTTACGAAACTTACTACGAAGGAATGCGAACTTCTGAGTCTCCTTTGCGCCCACGCAAATGAGATCCTTGAGCGTAACTACGCCTTGAAGACAATCTGGGTAGACGATAACTATTTCAACGCTCGTAGCATGGACGTTTATATCACGAAATTACGTAAATTGTTGAAAGACGATCCGGGTATCGAAATCATCAACATTCACGGTAAGGGCTACAAGCTGATCACTCCTTCAGGAGAAGAAGCTGCCCGTGAAGAAGGTATCCAGGTTCTTTAATCGGAGCTTGACCGGACGTAAATTACGCGGACGAGCGCAGAGTAACGTAGAGAGAGGTGTCATTATGTTTCCCCCCTCCTCTCTGCGTTAGTCTGCGCTTTTTGCTTGACTATTGCCGATGGAAGCGGGATTCGCCTGTTATTCCGGTATTGTGCCATGCCGTTGGCATGGATGTTCCCCCGGCATGGCACAGTCGTTTTCTGCCGTTGGCACAACTGTGCCATGCCGGGGAAACGGGTGTGTCAAGCAGAGGAAAAAGTTTTTGCGCACGGGGAACTCAGAGAAATTGCTTATATTTGTGTACAATTAAATAAAGATATGATGAACGATAGACCGCTTATTCTGATTACGAATGATGATGGCGTTGAAGCCAAGGGGATAAAAGAGCTCACCGAGTGCCTCAGGGATCTGGGGGATATTGTGGTTTTTGCTCCCGACGGGCCCCGTTCGGGAATGGCAAGTGCAATCACTTCGCTCGTGCCGATCAGGTATACATTGGTGAAGAAAGAAAAAGGACTGACGGTTTATAGCTGTACCGGGACTCCGGTCGATTGTGTGAAACTGGCCATCAACGAGGTGCTGGAACGCAAGCCTGACCTGTTGGCTTCAGGAATCAATCATGGAGGCAACCATGCCATCTGCATCCAGTATTCCGGTACGATGGGAGCAGCTGCCGAAGGATGTGTGTTCGGTATTCCTTCGATGGGTGTGTCGCTTTTGGATCACCGTGCGGATGCTGATTTTACCGAGAGTTGCCGCTTAGGTCGTATGCTTGCACGGCGGATCATAAAAGAGGGATTGCCTCATGGCACTTATCTGAACCTGAACGTCCCCGATGTCCCGAACGTAAAAGGAATGAAGGTCTGCCGGCAGGCGGACGGACGTTGGACCAATGAATTCAAACGGTCGGAAAATGCAGCGGGTGAACCTGTCTTCTGGCTTGCCGGTGCATTCGAGAATGCCAAGCCGATCCATGCCGACAATGACACATTGGCACTCGACAGCGGCTACGCCTCGCTTGTCCCTTGCAAGATAGATGTGACGGACTATGATTTTTTAGCACAGCTAAAAAATCAGTTGAGAGTTGAAAGTTGAAAGTTGGAAATGGATAATATGAAATTATCCCAGTTCCGGCTTACTTTATTCTCTTGATCTTTTCAACTTTCAACTTTCAACTGAAAAATATGAAATATTTTTTAATCGCGGGTGAAGCCTCCGGTGATCTGCATGCCTCCAACCTGATGGCAGCACTGAAGGAGCAGGATACGGAAGCGGATTTCCGTTTTCTGGGCGGTGATCTTATGCAGGCGGTCGGAGGGACGCTGGTGAAACATTACAGGGATATGGCTTTCATGGGCTTTATCCCCGTACTGCTCAATCTTGGTACGATCCTGGACAACATGAAAGCTTGCCAGGAGGAAATCCGGCAGTATAGGCCCGATGTGGTGATTCTGATCGATTATCCGGGATTCAATTTGAAGATAGCCAAATATGTCAAGAAGCAGTTGGGGCTGCCTGTCTATTATTATATCTCTCCTAAGATATGGGCTTGGAAGAAGTATCGTATCAAGGATTTCCGCCGCTATGTGGACCGGATGTTCTGTATCCTGCCTTTCGAAGTGGAGTTTTTCCGAAGCCTCGATTACCCGGTGGACTATGTGGGTAATCCTTCGGTCGATTCGGTTGCCTGCTATATGGAAAAACAGATGGTCGGCCCTGATACTTTCCGCGAGGACGAAGGGCTGGACTGCCGTCCCGTACTGGCGCTGTTGGCCGGTAGCCGCCGCCAGGAAATCAAAGACAACCTTCCGACCATGCTGAAGGTGGCAGCCGCCTATCCGGACTACCAACCCGTAATTGCCGGTGCTCCCGGCCTGGAACCGGAATATTATAAGCAATATATCGGTGATGCGGATGTCAAGATCGTGTTCGGCAAGACTTATCCTCTCCTCAGCCACAGTGATGCGGCACTGGTCACGTCAGGGACGGCTACGCTTGAAACAGCACTTTTCCGTGTGCCTCAAGTCGTCTGCTATTATGTTGCGGCCGGCCGGGCGGCAAGTTTTATTTTCCGCCATTTCTTTCATACCGAATATATTTCGCTGGTTAACCTGATAGCCGGTCGCGAAGTGGTGCAGGAATTGTTTGGTGCCCGATTTTCATACAGCCGGATACATGACGAGCTGGGGCGTGTCTTGAACGATCCTGCCTGCCGCAACCGTATGCTCGACGGCTACGACGAGATGATCCGCCTGCTTGGAAAACCTGGCGCTTCCCGCCGTACAGCAGGGCTTATCTATCGGTCACTGAAGTATTAACATCTTTTATCAAACCTCTTTGCAGCATTTATAGAGTGTTTGTCATCTTCTTTTTTAGAAAGAAAAAATAAACAAATTAGATACATGTTATGAAGACGTTGAAAAGTTTTATGCTATTGGTTGGAATCTTGTTAGGTTCTGCTGTTTTTTATTCTTGTTTGGATGATGACGATGCTTACAGTGAGTTTTGGAGAGATAGTGTCCAGGCGATTGTAACGGTAAAGCCATTGAGTGATAATTCTTACTATATGCAGCTCGACGACAGTACGACGCTGTTCCCGACAAACTCATATATGCCTGAGAATTTGAAAGAAATCCGTGCGTTCGTTATATATAAGAACGACGAGAAGAAAGCCGAAGGCTATGACCAGTCTGTTCAATTGCTAAGAATGGACACTCTTCTGACAAAACAGGTCGCCCCTGATCTGGGAGCGGAAAACGACTCTTACTACGGGACGGACATGCTGGCCTTGAATGGAGGTAGTATTTGGTCCAAGAGCGGTGTGTGGATCGAAGACGGATATATCACGTTCGATTTCTATATCCAAAGAGGGTATAACGACAATGTCAAGCATTTCATCAACTTGGTACAGACCAACAGTGCCGATCCGTATGAACTGGAGTTCCGTCATAATGCCTACGGCAATATCGATTCATCCATCAGACCTTCGGCCGGCCTGGTTTCCTTCAAACTGGATAAGTTGCCGAGTACGGAAGGCAAGACGGTGAAGTTGAAGATCAAATATAAATCTTTCGTTTCGAACGACTATAATACCGTAGAGTTGGATTACAAATCAAAAGATACGGAAGAATAATAACCTTCCCACATAACTTTTATTTTTATGATTTAGTTCAGGGAGAGAGGCATCGGGATGATGCCTCTCTTTTTTTTGTGGCCTATGACTTTTACGAATAAGGTTATAGGTTTTTTCTTCAGAAGTTATAGGCTTTTTCCGGAAATGTGCTATCTTTTTTTATTTTTCTTTCCGGAAAGATGCAACGTTCCTCCGTTCACCTTCGTTTATATATATGGAAATGGAAGAAACAAATGTACATCTGATCGAGGGGTGCCGACGTGGTAACCGGACCGCGCAGCTTGCCCTTTACAAGCAATACGCAGGGCGGTTGTATGTCGCCTGCCTGCGTATTGTCGGTAACACGTCAGAGGCGGAGGAAGCGATGCAGGATGCTTTCCTGAAAATATTCACCCGTCTGGACCAGTATCAGGATGGACAGTGTTTCGAAGCATGGATGCACCGTATAGCCGTCCATACGGCCATTGATTACGTGCGCCGACAGACGCCCGACTGGGAAGAGCTCCCGGATAACTATACCGAACCCGACGACGACGGGCCGGACGAGGAGGAAATCCGTTATTCGGTTGCCCAAGTGAAAGAGGCCTGTAAGAAATTACCGGCCGGCTATCGCGTGATCCTCTCGCTTTACCTCTTTGAGGGATATGATATGGAAGAGATTGCCTCCATCCTGAAGATCCGGCCGCCGAGCGTGCGCAGCCAGTATCTCAGGGCAAAGCGCAAATTGTTGGATATAATAGCAGCAAATAAAGAAAATGGATAAACTGAAAAATTTCATAGACACGAACCGGGAAGCATTTGAAGATGACCTGTTGCCTGAAGGCCACTTCGAACGTTTCGAGCAGAAGCTGGCTGCTTCGCGCAAGAGCCGGGCTACGTTATATAGCCTTTGTGCTTTTGCTGCGGCAGCTTGCATCGCCCTGCTGTTTCTCTTCAAGCTGCCGGGTGGAACACCTTTGCATACGCAGCCCGGACAGGTAGCCACAGGCCAGCCTGCCTGCGAGGTGAAGGAGGAGATAGAAGAACTTCGTCTCTACTACAATATGCAGATGAGCGATATCATCTCGCAGATGCAGGCGATGTACAAACAGCAACGGATTCCGGGGACGGAGGAACTCTTGAAAGAAACAAAACGTGTCCTGACTGACAATTATATGTTCGAAGAAACAGTCCTCCCGACTCTTCCCTGCTCCAATGCCGGTCTCTATGCCATGAACTTGCATTACAGCACCAGCCTGGAAAGTCTCAACATCATGTTGAAACAGATGGAGAGTATGGAAGATTTCAACAGGAATAGTAAACAATAAACACGTTAATCAACACATAAAACAATTTATCAACGTATGAAAACAACTTATCAACACACAGTGAGTGGCAAATCTCTCTTTTTTAGGGGGGCCTTGTTGATCCTTCTTATCCTATGCTGTACCCCATCCGGTTGGGCCGGCAAACAGGAAAGCGTCAAGAAAAAGGAAATCAACAAAAGCTTCGATGTCGGCAAAAACGACATCTTGCAAGTTGACAACCGCTACGGGAACATTACGGTCACGCACTGGAGCAAAAGCGAAGTCTCCATCCGTGTTGCCATCGAGGTGAAAGCCCGCAATGACGAGAAAGCGCAGTCGATCCTCGATCGTATCGAGATCCGGATGGAAAAGAGAGGGAATACGGTTTCGGCTGCAACTTCTGTGAAACCATTAGGAGAGAACAACAGGGGAAACCAGTCGTTCACGATCAATTACTATGTCAATATGCCGGCTGAATTGACCTGCGATCTGACACAGAAGTACGGTAATATCATCATGCCGGAAAACAATAAGGGGAAATGCGACCTGTATGTCAAATACGGTAATCTCAATGGAGGGAATTTCACAGGGCCTCTCAATATAGATCTGCAATATGGCAATATGGAGATCTCTGATGTCGACAATGCGACTTTAGACCTGGCCTATTGCGGTAAAGCGAAAGTCGGCAACGGTTCGCAGCTGAATATTGATAGCCGATATTCCAAACTTTATCTCGGTAATGTCAGGGAAATGAACGTCGAAGCCAAATATGGGGACCTTTTTGTCGGCCGCCTGAACAACGGTTATGTGGAATTGAAATACGGGAATTGCAAGATCGACGAGTTGAAACAAGGTATCAACGTTGATGAACTGAGCTACAGCACGCTTACCATCAGGGATCTTGCCAGTAACTTCGACAAAGTCAATGTGGATGCCCGTTACGGTAATCTGAATATTTATATTGACGAGAACGCCTCCTTCCGTGTTGTTGCCAACAACATGAAATATGGTAATTGTAAGATTCAAGGAGGATTCAATATCCGACATCGTAGTCAAGACGAAAACAAGGTCGGTTTCGATAGCCGCGATGACCAAAGGAACAAAAATAACTACACCCTCGATATCAACAACGGCAAGAACGGACGTATCAATTTCGAAGGAAACAGTTATAGCAACATAAAGGTGATGGCAAAATAAATCACCGTCTGTATCGGACAAAATAAAGAAGCCCTGGCATCCAACGATGCCAGGGCTTTCTTAGTTGAAAATGAATAAAAGGGGTTATTTAGTCAAGTTCTTTAATTGTGATATTGCGGAACCAAACATCATCACCGTGATCTTGCAGACCGATCAAGCCTTCTTTGTTTTCACCACCGCAGTTCATCAACAGTTCGTATGCCAACGGCCATTTGTCTTTGCTGAATTTGCTGTTGTCCAACAATTCTTTCCACTGCTGTGTCCACATATGATATTCAACAACCGGCTCATCGTTCTGATAGTGTACGATTGTGCCTTTGTAGCACATGATCTTGGATTTGTTCCATTCGCCGAATGGCTTGGAGTTCTGCGGCTTAGCCGGGATCATGTCATACAAGGATGCGGACTGGCGGTTACCGTCTTTACCTAACTTGGCATCCGGATGGTTCACGTTGTCCAAGATTTGGTATTCGGGAGCTGAGATGTAAGAAGGCTGTCCTTCAACTTCCTGGATCAGGATGAACACGCCTGAGTTAGAACCTTTAGCCACTTTCCATTCCCATTCCAATTCGAAGTTTTTGAACTTGTGTGCAAATACCAAGTCGCCACCATCCTTAGCTCCGGCTTCACCGGCACCTGAACCCTTCATGTGGATGGCACCATTGTCAACCGTCCAGCGTGCCGGAGCATCAGCACGGTTGTAACCACGCCAACCGTTCAACGTCTTTCCGTCAAACAGCGTGATCTTGCCATCTGCATCTTTCGGGAATTTAGACAAATCTACCATCGGCAGCCCTTCCATCAGTTTGTATTCAGGAACGGCAGCTTCTGTCTTTGCCTCTTCTGCAGGAGCAGCAGCTTCTTCTGTTTTTTTACCACCACCACAAGATGTGAAATAACACATCATAATTGCGGCACTTGCTAATAATACTGACTTTTTCATTCTATTTATTTGTTTAAAACTAATTATCTCGGCATATCAGGCAACTTCCAGCCCTGACGATAGTTGTGCTTGATCAACTCGGCAGCAAACTGTTTTGCATTGATAGGATCTGTCCAGTCTTTGTTGAACGAAGGATGACCGTCTTTGATTGTGAAACCGTCCTTGATACAGATTTTCAATTCTTCGTTATCCTTGATGTTGGTGAACTGCATATTCTGACCGTCCCATTCCAAAGTTCTGTTCAACGCCTGCAGACGTACGGCCAATACACCCATTACGACCATTTCGTTGAATGGACCTGCTTCAGAGAAGTCGGATTTTGTTTTCACACGGCTACCTGCGCTTTCTTTACATGCACGGATCCAGTCTTGTTCATGATTTTTCACGCGACGGCAAACTTTCGGAGCGTTAGGAACACGACCTGACAACAGGAACGGTTTCTGTCCGTAGCAACCGCAGATCAGCGTATCTTTTGTACCGTGGAAAATAGTCAGACCACCACCGGGGCCCATCAATTCTTTTCCGGCAGGGAATCCTTCCGGACGGTTCGGCATCATACCGCCGTCATACCAATGTACTTCTACTTCCGGCATCGCCAATTTCGGCATGTTTTCGCGGGCCGGGAAGATGAACTTCACGTGCTGTGCGTTAGGAGCGCAATCGCGGAGCAACAATGTAGAAGAAGCTTCGACTTTAGTCGGATAACCCAATTTCAAAGCCTTGAACGGTGTGTGCATGATGTGGCAAGCCATATCGCCCAATGCGCCGGTTCCATATGCCCACCATCCGCGCCAGTTCCAAGGATGATACAAGTGGCTGTATGGTTTCACTTCAGCAGGACCGGAGAACAGATCCCAGTTCAGGGTAGACGGAATCTTGTCAACTTTTTCAGGTGTATTCAGACCTTGCGGCCAGATAGGACGGTCGGTTGCACATTCTACCTTGGTGATGTCACCGATCTCACCGTTCCAGATCCATTCGCAAACAAGGTCAGTGTCTTCTGAAGAAGAACCTTGGTTACCCATCTGTGTCGCAACCCCTGTGGAAGCCGCCAACTTGGTCAGCAAACGGGATTCGTAAACAGAGTGAGTCAACGGTTTCTGCGTATATACGTGTTTGCCGAGCGTCATGGCATCGGCAGTGATGATCGCATGGGTGTGGTCGGCTGTGGCAACCAATACGGCATCGATGGATTTGCCCATTTCGTCATACATTTTACGATAATCCCAATATTTCTTGGCATTCGGATGACGATCGAATACACCTTTCGCATATTTCCAGTCAACATCGCAAAGTGCTACGATATTTTCTGTGTTCTCCATATTCTTAAGATTGGCATTACCCATACCGCCGATACCGACAGCGGCAATGTTCAACTTATCAGTCGGAGCTACATATCCGTGAGATTTTCCCAGGATGGAACCCGGAACGATAGAGAAAGCAGCAGCTGCGGCGGCTCCTCTTTGAAGAAATGATCTTCTTGAAATGTTCGACATAGTAATAATTTTTTTATAGATTAGCACTTAATTATAATATTCGATATGAATTCTTGTCCTATAAAAACACAAACTGATGCAAATATAACCAATGCGGAAGTAACGGCAAGTCTTCTTTTCAGCTTTCTTTTTAAAAATAGTTTTTTTTAACAGAGGCTATAGATAAAGTCTATTTTTTTATAAATAATATCTATGCTTTTAGGGAAAATAGTTGGATGCTTTTACCTATATTTGTGTGGGAAGAGAACTTGTTCATTCAATCTCTTGTTATTAAAGTGTGATACCGATATGAAAAGGAAGCCTGTGTACATACGGATATATCATTTTTATTTGGAAGGATTTCGCGAAATGAAGCTGGGTAAAACGCTGTGGCTAATCATATTGGTCAAGCTCTTCATCCTGTTTTTTATCTTAAAATTGTTTTTCTTTCCTAATTATTTGGGAAAGTTTGATGGAGATTCGGCTAAGGCGGAACACGTTTCGGATGAATTGACGGGCAGAGCAATTACTCCTTAAATTATATAAATATGATCACAAGCATTGACACTTCTTTGATTGACTGGTCAAGAGCGCAATTCGCTCTCACTGCCATGTACCACTGGCTGTTTGTGCCCCTGACATTGGGGCTCGGCGTTATACAGGCCATCATGGAGACCATCTATTACAAAACAGGTAACGAATTCTGGAAAAAGACAGCACAATTCTGGATGAAACTGTTTGGTATTAACTTCGCTATCGGTGTTGCCACCGGGCTAATCCTCGAATTCGAATTCGGGACGAACTGGTCTAACTACAGTTGGTTTGTAGGAGATATCTTCGGAGCTCCCCTCGCTATCGAAGGAATCCTGGCATTCTTTATGGAAGCGACTTTTATAGCCGTGATGTTTTTCGGCTGGGACAAGGTGAGCAAACGCTTCCACTTGGCTTCCACCTGGTTGACGATCATAGGAGCAACTCTTTCCGCCCTTTGGATCCTGATCGCCAACGCATGGATGCAAAATCCGGCAGGTATGCATTTCAATCCGGACACCGTGCGCAACGAGATGTTTGATTTCTGGGCGGTGGCCTTATCGCCTGTCGCCATCAACAAATTCTTCCATACCGTACTCTCGGGATGGATTACGGGAGCCGTCTTCGTGATCGGTGTCAGCAGCTGGTACCTGTTGAAAAAGCGGGAGACGGAATTCTCGCTCGGAAGCATCAAGGTCGCTGCTCTTTTCGGGCTTGTCGCTTCCGTCCTGATCCTATGGACGGGTGACGGTTCGGCTTATCAGGTTGCCCGGAAACAGCCGATGAAGCTGGCCGCTATGGAAGGCTTGTACGAAGGGGGGAACGGAACGGGGCTGGTTGCCTTCGGTGTGTTGAATCCCGACAAGACAAGCTATAAAGATAATGTAAAACCTTTCCTCTTCGATATTAAGATCCCGAAACTGCTCTCCTTGCTTGCCGAACGTGATGTGGATGCTTATGTTCCGGGTATCGTCAACCTGATGGAAGGTGGCTATGAGACCGATAAGGGGACGGTAGCCCTTTCTGCAACCGAGAAGATAGAAAAGGGACGGATTGCCATTCAAGCTCTTGCCGATTACCGCAAGGCGGTAAAAGACAAAGACCAGGTGGCCGCGGGGCAAGCTCGTACTCTGTTGGACGAGAACTTCGCCTATTTCGGCTACGGATATATCAAAGATCCTGCCGACCTGGTTCCTCATGTCGGCCTCACCTTTTATTCATTCCGCGTCATGGTGATCTTGGGCGGATATTTTATTCTGCTATTCATCGTTGCCTTGATCTGGATCAAAAAGAACAAGTTTGCCGAGGCCCGTTGGCTGCAATGGGTGAGCCTGTGGACGATTCCGTTGGGCTACATCGCCGGACAGGCGGGTTGGATCGTCGCTGAAGTAGGACGTCAGCCCTGGGCTATCCAGGATATCCTGCCGACAAGCGCATCCGTCTCCAAGTTGGCAACTTCGTCGGTACAGACAACGTTCTTTGTCTTCCTGTTCCTCTTTACCGTCTTGCTTATTGCCGAGATAGGCATTATGGTGAAGGCCATTAAGAAAGGACCGGAGAGAGGGTGAAGGATTTATGATTTATTATCGACGCATAAATCATAAATCACAAATCATAAATTACAAGTCATAAATCACAAATCACAAATCATCATGACCTATATATTATTACAGCATTACTGGTGGTTCCTTGTTTCCCTCTTAGGAGCACTATTGGTTTTCCTGCTTTTCGTGCAAGGTGGACAGTCTTTGCTTTTCACGATCGGCAAAACAGAATTGCAACAAAAGATGTTGCTGAACTCGACCGGACGCAAATGGGAGTTTACGTTTACGACTCTGGTCACTTTCGGAGGTGCGTTCTTCGCCTCTTTCCCGTTATTCTATTCGACCAGTTTCGGCGGAGCCTATTGGGTGTGGATGCTGATACTGGCCTGCTTCGTTCTGCAGGCCGTATCGTATGAATACCAGTCGAAGAAGGGAAATCTCTTAGGCAAAAAGACCTATCAGGCATTTCTGCTGCTAAACGGTATCTTGGGGCCGATCCTGTTGGGTACGGCTGTCGGTACGTTTTTTAGCGGAGCCGAGTTTGTCGTCAATAAAGGACAGCTGACCGATGTCGCCATGCCGGTGATCTCCACCTGGGCGAACCCTTGGCACGGGCTTGAAGCGGCTTTCGTGTTCCGGAACATATGTCTCGGACTGGCGGTGTTCTTCTTGGCACGCATCCAGGCGTTGCTTTATTTCATCAATAATATCGACGATGCCGGGATTGTAAAACGTAGCCGCAAGCATTTGGTGATCGAGACGGCGTTATTTTTGGTTTTCTTCCTTGTTTTCCTGATACATCTGCTGCTTGCCGATGGGTTCGCCGTTGATCCGGTGACCCAAGAGGTGTATATGCAGCCCCATAAATATTTTATAAACCTGATCGAGATGCCTGCCGTATTGGTTGTGCTGTTAGCGGGCGTGGCCGGTGTCTTGTATGGCATTGTCCGTACGATCTTGTCGGGGACATGGAAAAAGGGTATCTGGTTCAGCGGGGCAGGTACGGTGCTTACGGTGCTGGCGCTGTTGCTTTGTGCCGGTTGGAACAATACGGCTTATTATCCTTCGGTAGCCGACCTGCAAAGTTCGCTGACGATTGCCAATAGCTGCTCCAGTCCGTTCACACTGAAAGTGATGAGCTATGTTTCCATCCTCGTGCCTTTCGTTTTAGGCTATATTTTCTATGCTTGGCGTGCGTTGGATTTGCGGAAGATAGATGCGGAAGAAATGGAAGAGAAAGATACACATGCCTATTGAGAAAACCAATCATGAGGCGAAAAAATCAAAACAGTATCTAAAAAAGGAAACGGCGAAGCTCGCGCTTGGCCGTTTCTACATTTAACCGTTTTAAACAAAAAGAAAAAGTTAGTTAAGGCTTAGATGAAAATATCTTAAGTCTTTTCTACTGACTCTAAAAAGCTTCCATAAGGACAGCAAACAAATATATAGAATACCTGTGACCTTCGGAACAATCTTCCCGCTTTTTTTGTTATTTTTCACAGTATGCCAATGCTTTTGTATTATCTTTACACCCAAATTATCCGAAGGACCTTATGGCAGAATTTAACATAAACATATTGGGATGCGGTTCGGCGTTACCTACCACGCGGCATCTGGCGACTTCACAAGTGGTTGATTTGCGGGATAAATTATATATGATTGATTGTGGGGAAGGTACCCAAGTCCAGATGCGCAGGATGCGTCTCCATTTCGGCCGTCTCTCCCATATTTTTATCTCGCATTTGCATGGAGACCACTGCTTCGGCTTGCCGGGGCTGATCTCTACGCTCGGCATGTTGGGGCGTACCGGCGAGCTGGTCGTGCACGGCCCGAAGGAGGTCGAGACGTACCTGCGTCCCATAATGGATTTGTTCTGCCGGGGCATGGGGTTCGAAGTGCGTTTCAATCCTGTCGATACCCGCAGCCATTCGTTGGTGATGGAGGATCGGTCGTTGTCGGTCTACTCCATCCCGCTGAAGCACCGGATTCCTACTTTCGGCTATCTCTTCGCTGAAAAGCCGAAAGAGGCGCATATCATCCGCGAGATGACGGATTTCTACCAAGTCCCCGTCCGCTGCATGAAGGACATCAAACAAGGACAGGACTATGTCACGCCCGAAGGTGAGGTCGTTCCCAACTCCCGCCTGACGCGTCCGGCTGCTCCTCCCAAACGGTATGCGTTCTGTTCCGATACGGCCTATAACCGCTCGATCATCCCGATTATCGAAGGGGTGGACCTGCTCTACCACGAAGCGACTTTTGCCGAATGCGACCTTGCCCGTGCCAAAGAAACCTTTCATTCCACCGCACGCCAGGCAGCGGAAATAGCCCGTGACGCCCAAGTGAAACATCTCATTATCGGTCATTATTCCGCTCGCTACGAAGACCTGACCCCGCTTCTCAGGGAAGCAAGGGCGATCTTTCCCCATACGATAATGGGAAAGGAGGAGATGGTAATACCGGTTTGATGCAATTTCCAAAGGATAATGGACAATAAAAACGGTCCGTAGGGGCGGGGTTCTACTCCGCCCAATAAGAAATATCGTCCGCTTTGTTGTTTCTATTCCAAAAGATTATCGTATCTTTGTGAAGATATCAATACATATATAATGTAAAGAAAGAGAGGGTATAATCATGACAGCTATGGAACTGGAATGTAAAAAAGACGAACTCCGGGAAATGATCGATATGATCGAATCCGAAGAGACGGCAAACCGCGTAGGAAAGTACCTCAAACGTATGCTTACGAGAGAACAACCCCCTTGCCGATTTTCTATAGAAGAGTTGGCGGAACAGTTGGATATGGCTGAAAAGGAAGCTTGCCTGGGATTGGGATGTTCGACTGGGGAGCTCCGAAAAGCAGTTTTGACATGGTAAACAGAATCGTTTGGCTACCGGTAGCCCAAAGAAACCTTAAAAGTATCTATAAGTTTATTAGTAAAAAAGTGTGCGAGCCGCTATTAAAATGCACAATAAAATATTAGATGCGGTAGAACCGTTACTCTATTTCCCTCAAATGGCTCCGATAGAATCATTGTTGGAAGATCGTGATAAAGTATACCGCGCTCTTGTTGTCGACAAATATAAGATTGTCTATTATGTTGAAAATAATATCATCTATATCGCCGCCGTTTGGGATTGCCGGCAAAATACGGAAAAACTCAGGAAACGGATCAATCATTGAAATTCTCTTGAGAAAAATGTATCTTTGCAAAATACATAACTCATATAATCATGACAGCTATGGAATTGGAATGTAAAAAAGACGAATTCCGGGAAACGATTTAAGCTATTTAATCACTAATAATACAGAACTTTCTACATTATCTGAAAAAATATTCCTACATTTGTACGATCTTAGGGTTTGGCATATGAAGGTATTGATTACAATCGTTTTATTGCTGGCTGTATGGGCCGGTTATCCGCTTGAGGTGATGTCACAGCAAGCGAATACGGCTGTATCCCCGGTGGTCACCCGAAAAGACAGGGAAAAGGACTCTGTGGAGATCAGCGCCTATGATAACAAGATCGTTGTGGAAAATGCTCCGGCCGGTAGCAAGCTCGAGATTTACAGCGTGGTAGGCATCCGGGTGAAAGAGATACCGATGAAGCAATCCTCCGGCGAATATACGGTGGATATTGCCAAAGGGTACTACATCGTCCGGATTGGCGACACGGTTCGTAAAGTGTCCATCCGCTAACATCCGTCAGGCTCCCCAAAAAGACATCCCGACTGCATACGAAAACAACGTCCATCCTACGAAGGAGGCGGCTTGTCGTGTGTGGCCCGTCCGTAGTCCGAGAGTGTCAAGAGGGCTCCTATACATCCCAGTACCACCTCTGAACGGTCCGCCCACAGGGCTATTGTTCCGAGGACGGCCAGATACAATGCCAATACCTTCCTGAGGCACATCATCCGGCACCTCGTCCGGCAGCTCTCCCGGTATCGGGTGAGCAGGTTTTTCATTTTTCTCATCTTTTTTCTTCTTTCTCTTTTTCAAGTTCAACAAGAAGCCCAACAAGGCTCTGATAAATTCAAGGATTTGTCTTAGTTTGTTCATGGTGAATTATGTATTTGATAGTTGATATTTGATAACCGTAGTGGCGGGGTCCGCCCGCCATTACCGTCCGCCGCCGCCCCAATCCAACAACCTCCCGATGTCCGCTTCGAGTGCGATGATGTTGCGGCGGTACAGGTCGCGGTTGTCGCCGTTTTGTTCGCTGATGTAAGGGCTGTAGGCGATCTCTTTTGCATAGGCTTCGGGTTGGAAGCTGAAATGATAGGCGCGAGGATAGGCGGAGCGGATCAGGCGGGCGAAGTCGAGGAAAGAAAGGCGTGTCGCTTCGTAATGCCTGAAATGATGAGTCCCATAGGCCGTCTCGAATGTGGCCCGCTGCCCATGCCAATACGCATTCGAAGCGCCATAGCCCATCAGTCCGAAGAAGTTATGATGTTCCGTCGCAAGACAGGAAGTCCCCCAGCCACTCTCGAGCGCACCTTGTGCAAGAATGATCCGGGCGTTTATGCCGAACAGTTTTTCAGCCTCGTCAGCAGCTTTCCGGCAAGTGTGTAAAAAGTTGATTTTTTTATCCATGATATATTGGCAGTTATTTGTATTTCAGGTTGATAATGCTTATATTTACATATTCTAATCAAGTAGAAATACAATGGAAAATTCATTGAATCAAAACAAAGTCTGGGGATGGGGCGAGCTGGCCCTGATGTATTTCCCGAATATCTCACAGAAGAGCGCGACCATGCAATTGTTGAAATGGATACGCGTCAGTGACGAACTGGTCGGACAGCTGGAAAAATCAGGCTGGCATCCGGGCAAGAAATACCTCACCCCCAGGCAAAAGGATTACATTGTGGGACATCTCGGAGAACCCTGAAGAGTTGAAGGTGAAAGTTGAGGGTTATTTGTACGAACGCGAAGCATCACTTTCAACTTTCAACTCTCACCTTTCAACTCTCAAAGCTCTCCCGGGCGGTCATCTTCACCCCCTCCCTCGTCCGGAGCACCGGAAGCGATCTTTTCGAACGTATAGTTCTTGACGGCTTCTTTCAGTAATTTGCCGGGGCGGAAGACGATGCGGCGGTTTTTGATCAGCACTTGGTTGAACTCCTTCTCGGTCACCGTTCCGGTACTGCCGAACTGTAACTGGAAGCTGCCCAATTCACCCACTTTGACGACCTCTCCTTTGCCGAGGTTGCGGCGCATCACGTTGACCAATTCGTCGAGGATCAGTTTCACGTCACCGGACGAGGCGGTGGACTGGGCCGAGATCAGGTCGCACAATTCATACACATCACACGTGCCGGTCGTATTGGCACTGGCGTAATACAGTTTCGAACCTTCAGCAGCATCTTTGCGCATATTCTTGCGCAGGACCAATTTGTACTTTGCTGGCATAACATCTGGATTTTTAGGTAAAACATTTATTTCTTAATCACATAGCAAAGATACAACCGTCCCCGACGCCCATGCGGAATGTGGCGGAACGGTGCGGAAAGAGAGGGAGGAGAGGGGAAAAACGGGGAAAGTCAGTAAATATACTCTACATTAAAATAAAAAAAACTATCTTTGTCTCAAATATTTATATAACGACATAAGAGAAATGACGACAATTGAACTGGAAGCCAAGAAAGCTCTGTTGGTAAAAGAAATACTGACGGATATAAATAGCGAAGAGATGATAGAAAAGTTGTCTCATTACTTGAAACGTATCAAAGGGCAGCTCATGGAAAAGGAGAATCCTGCTCCTTGTCAATATGCCGTAGATGAGCTAAAGAATATTCTCGCCCAACGGCAACAAGAAAGCCATTATTACACTCAAGAAGAAGTTAAAGAACGATTGCATAATCTTGTGGCATCGTGGAAGTAAATAGTATACGTTGGAAAGACGGTGCTTTGGATGATTTGACAACCATAGCTCAGTGGTACTCTAATGATGACAGACCTCAGGTAGCTGAAAAAATTGTTGCAGAGATTCTGCATAGTATCGATTTGCTTATGACTAATCCCTGCATGGGAAGAGTCGATATTTATTAAGTGACGATACAATGCGTTATCGTTCTTTTGTGGCACATCCGTATTATAAAATCATATATTATACAGACGATACGAATCATGTAGTGCATATAATGGCTATATGGGATTGTCGCCGGGATATTGCATCTATGAAAGACCTGTTGAGCCGATGAAAACCTATACCCCACAGGGCAAAACCCTATACCCTTTTCTTCCGGAAGCTATAGCTTTTTTGGGGATAGGGTATAGGGTTTTTCTCTCTTGAAAACGGCTCGGAGGGGGAAAAGGCTAAAAAAGGGCTAAAAAGGCATCCTATGTTTTTTCAGGGTCAGGGAGGTTTGTCTTTTGGTATTCGCCGTGGGCTATTCTTTTGATATATAAAGGAATGAGCTTGCTGATGAGCCGTCTCACTTCCCTTTCTGCCATCCCTTCCGCCTCGCCTAAGCGGTAGGCTTCCTGCAGGGTAAATTCGTGCGGCAACCGGGCTAAAAGGTTGCGCCCCTTTCGAGGGCAGGAAAGCTCGGGTATCTCCTCGTTGCGGCGGAGAGAGGTCAGCAACAGGCGGCTGTGTTCGAGGCAGGTCGCGGTGATGGCGAGGGCAGTCCGGAAATGCTCGTCGGTGCAAAATTGCTTGTCCATCCCATAGCCCGCCGTGCCGCAGCGCAGTGCGGTGAAGACCATGCAGAGGCGGAACGTGATCAGCCCGTAGCGTTTCACGACACTGATGAACTCCTCGCCTCCGAAAAGATTCGCTTCGTGCAGCCACACAGTGAAACGCTGGTTCAGTTCCCGCCATTGCGCCGTCGTCAGGCATACCTGCAACGGGCGTTTGCGGAGTGTCAAAGCGATATCCATCACCTGTTCGGACAGCTCGGCCAACTTCTTTTCCATCTCCATCCCGCAGCCATCGGGCGAGACATCCTGCCAGACGGCCTCATTGCGGCAGGTGTAGAGCAAGAGGCGGCTCACAAGGCCGCTTTCGCTGTCGGGGACCAGGCGGGGGAATTGTCCGGGCGTGCCGGAGAGGAGCAACGCCAGGCGCGGGCGTTCGATGCGGATCAGTTCGTTGTCCGTCTTGCGCGACGAGGCGACCCGTTCGTGGTGGAACGCCTTGCGGAGCAGGTCGTCGAACATACCGAAGTCCTGCTTGCTCGCCGATACGATCGTGTCGATCTCGCTGTCAGCCATCAGCCCTCCGACGCTGCCGTTGTCGCGCAGGTGGACGAGCAGCTTCGCCTTGGTGATCTGTGTCGGGATGTTCAGGTAGGCCGTTGCAGCGGGGGTGGGGGCGTCTTTCACCGAGACGGTCCGGTGGTTCTTGCGTGCCTCCGCCTTTTTCAGCTCCCAGTCCTCCAGGGCCTGCCGGTATTCCTCTTCGGTACGTCCCGTTTCCACCTCGACCAGGTTCGCATAGTGGTCGGCCAAGTGGCGCATATCGTTGATGCACCCTTTCCCGTTGGCGGCAGGGGCGATTTCGACCGTGAAGATGTGGGGGTAGACGCGTTTGCGGTGATAGAGGCCCGACACCTCCGGAAGGCAGGCGCTCAACACTGTGCAAGCCCCCAGGAGAGCCATGTCGCGCTCGCGGTGCTGCGGGTAGAAGGAGACGGCTTCGCGGATCAGGGGCGGGAGTAGCTCGTATAGCTCTTCGGGCAGGAAAGGGGTCTGTTCGCGGAGTGTTTCGCCTGAGTTTTCGGGGTCCGGTTCATGCCCTCCGGCGTCCTGATTTGTAGCGAATGCCTTTTTAGCCCTTCTGTGCCCTTTTCTCCCGGTGAAGGTCGCGTGCTCTGATGCATTCCCTTGATAAGCAGAATATAACGCCTGCTCGATTTCTGTCGACGTGAAGTCGGTTGCTTGCAGGCTGAGCGTGCAGCAAGCGACTGTTTCGGCATACGAAAAGCCCCTCCGGTTGGCCTCGCAGCCGAGGCGATAGACCGTCTGGTTGCGTGATCCGGCAAGTGGCGGGTTACGGTCGAGGAAACGTGTGACAAACGCATCGACTCCCTCTTCGGCCGACTGCTCTTCGGGGATGTGGAAGACCGTGGCCTCCGGGTTGTAATACGCCTCCGGATCGTCGCTCACGTAGCAGCAGCGGCTGATGTCCTTACACTTGGCATCGCTCGCCACGCCGCCCGCCTTCTCGAAGAAGGCGGCGACCTGCAGGTAGGCCTCTCTGTGGCGTCGGGGCGGGCAGTCGACGCGTACGAAGACCTTCAGCCCTTCTCCACCGGGGCTGACGAACATCGCGAGCGTGAAGTCCAGCATCCGGAAGATGAGGATCAGTGCCGCAAGGTCCTCCACATGGTCGAAATCCAGCCCGACAACTTGACTGTATGTCTCGATCGCACTTGCCTTGTGCCCTCCCTTGAATACCCCCGAAGGGGTGAATCCCGGCAATCCGCCTTTCAGACGGCGGGCCTCTTCGGAGCGCCCTTCCGCGAGTGCGGTGCGGTAGGCGATGATTTCACGTTGCCACCGGCGCCGCCGGATCAGGATAATGATTTCTTCAAGAGTTAAGACTTGGCACTCCGTCCGGAACAGGCTGGCATAAAAAGAAACAAGTTCTTGTTTTTTCATGATGTTATTAATTTAAGGCAAAAAAGATTGCCGGTTGATGATGACCCAAAGGTAGGGAGATCTTATCATACCGGCAATCATATAAAATGTATGTTGTATGAATTGTAAATCCTTTTATATCAGATTTATAAAGAAATTTATTTCGGCATAATATATTATTTTTTCGCTTTTTATTTGTTGAAAATTAACATTCCTGCCGGTTTCTTTTATCTCTTGAATAATAATAAGTGGACAGTGTCGTGACGGTGACGGCGAATTCGAAGATGACTTGCATGGCTTTGAAGAGCCCTGTTGCCTTTTCCGTGTCTTTTTTGAACTCCGGCAGGTAGCGTATCCCGCTGAAATATTCGGCGAGCGTGCGTGCATCGTCTATCCGGATCTGTGTTTCTTCGAGCCCGTCGGCTTCACTGAGCAGTTCGCGTATGCGCTTGCGTGTGTCCCGGACGGCATCGGCCGTGTAGCGGGTTGTTTTCACTCCTTCCGTCTGTTTCGACTTGAGTTTTTCCAGGCGGGTGTATAGTTCCGCCATTTCTTGTGCTTTCGGTGAAAGCGTTCGTTTTTTTTCATTATAAATTATTTTTATTTGATTGTTCTGTTACTTTGCTTTCAAGAGAAAAGTAACCGGTTATTATGATAAACAACGAAGCCCCGACAGTTTTCGTACACTACCGGGGCTTGTTTTTTTGTATGCCTTCGTCCTTTGAAACAAGTTATTAATATTCTGCTTATATTTGCAAGTTATCAACAGATAAGGTGACTTTTCAACAAAACGGACATTGTTTTGCTTGAACAGGTTTGTGTTAGGTTTTTAATGTTTAGTTTTGCCCCCGAATAAATAGACAAGGTATGGGAAAGATTATCGCTTTAGCAAATCAGAAAGGTGGGGTAGGTAAGACTACCACTACGATAAATCTGGCTGCATCGCTGGCTGCACTTGAGAAAAAGGTGCTGGTGGTCGATGCGGATCCGCAGGCAAATGCTTCGTCGGGATTGGGTGTGGATATCCGCAGTGTGGAGCAGTCGATCTACGAATGTGTGGTGAATGGCGACGATCCGAAAGGGGCTATTACCAATACGGAAGTGGAGGGGCTGGATATTATCCCCTCGCATATCGACCTGGTAGGTGCGGAGATTGAAATGCTGAACATGGAGAACCGGGAGCAGATATTGAAACAAGTGCTGGTTCCGCTGAAAGATCGGTACGATTATATCCTGATCGACTGTTCTCCCTCTTTGGGGCTGATCACGGTCAATGCCTTGACAGCAGCCGATTCGGTGATAATACCCGTGCAATGTGAGTATTTTGCGTTGGAAGGTATTAGCAAACTGTTGAATACGATAAAGATTATCAAGTCGAAGCTGAATCCGGCTTTGGAAATCGAAGGCTTCCTGCTGACCATGTACGATTCGCGTCTCCGTTTGGCCAACCAGATATACGAAGAAGTGAAGCGTCCGTTCCGGGACTTGGTTTTCACGACCGTTATTCAGCGTAATGTCAAATTAAGCGAGGCTTCCAGCTACGGCAAACCCGTACTGCTTTACGATGCCGAATCGAAGGGAGCTTTGAATCACATGCAGCTTGCACAGGAACTGATAGATAAAAATAAATAGATTTATGATGTATGATTTATGGTTTGAAAAGACAAACAAATCATAAATCATACATCATAAATCATAAATTCGAAAGTTTATGGTAATGAAAAGATCGGCTCTTGGCCGCGGATTGGATGCTTTGATAACGATGGACGACCTGAAAACGGGCGGTTCGTCGTCTATTAGTGAAATAGAGCTGAGTAAGATCCAGCCCAATCCGGATCAACCCCGTTCTGTTTTTGAGGAAGAGACGCTTGAGGAACTGGCGACTTCCATCCGTTCATTGGGTGTCATTCAGCCGATTACGCTGAAAGAGACGGGTACGGACAAATATATGATTATCTCCGGTGAACGCCGGTATCGTGCCTCCTTGATGGCCGGCTTGGAACGGATTCCCGCCTATATCAAAACCGCAGCGGACGAGAATGTCGTCGAAATGGCTCTGATCGAGAATATCCAGCGTGAAGACCTGAACTCGATAGAAATTGCTTTGGCTTATCAGAAGCTGATTGACAGTTACGGCCTGACACAGGAAAAGCTGAGCGAACGCGTCGGCAAGAAGCGGGCGACGATTGCCAATTATCTCCGCCTCTTGAAGCTCCCCGCCGAGATACAGGTGGGGCTGAAAGACAAGAAGATCGACATGGGGCATGCACGTGCACTGCTTCCTGTGGAGGACCCGGAAGTGCAGTTGGCTCTTTACGAGCAGATATTGGCGGATGGACTGTCTGTCCGTAACGTCGAAGAAATAGTACGCGGTGGAGTGGATGCGGCAGCTCTCGAACTGGCCAAGAAGGAAAAGCCTGCCCGGAGGAAACCGAAATTTCCTGAGGAATTCAACTTGCTGAAGGATCATCTGTCCAGTTTCTTTAATACAAAGGTCCAACTGGTATGCAACGAAAAAGGAAAAGGTAAAATAACGATCCCCTTTGCATCTGAAGATGAATTGGAAAGACTGATCGGCTTGCTGGATAAGTTGAAATGAGAAACGGGAAAGCGATTTTATGGATAATCCTCCTGCTGTGCTGTTCGGTAGGGTCCGGCCATGCGCAAGGGACGATAGCGGCCAAGCAGGATACGGTGATCTCTTCCGATTCGACCATTACGGCTGTGCTTTCGGCTGCCGACTCGCTTCCCCGGCCGAAAGTGAAGCTGAAGGAATTCAAACCTGATCCGAACAAAGCGCTGCTTTATGCCTTGGTGCCGGGTCTGGGACAGATATATAACAGGAAGTATTGGAAGCTTCCGTTGGTATACGGGGCCTTTATGGGCTGTATGTATGCCATCACCTGGAACAATAAGAATTATAAGGACTATTCGACTGCCTATTTCGATATCATGGCGGATTACCAGAAGGTATTGGCGGCAGAAAGAGAGGGACACAGGTATGAGGGACCTTGGCAGGAGAGCTGGACGAACTTTGTCAGAAACGGTGAGGAGAGCACGTATGTCTCGAACACCCAGTTCCAGGACAACCTGAAGCGCCGGAAAGATTACTTCCGCCGTTACAGGGATTTGAGTATTATCATTACAGTCGGGGTGTATGCGATCAGCATTATCGATGCGTATGTGGATGCCCAACTGTTCGACTTTGACATTTCTCCGGACCTGAGTATGCACTGGTCGCCGGAGGTGACTCCGAAGACCCGCTATACGCCGGGCTCGTATGGATTGAATTGCAGTTTTAAGTTCTAACATCATGAATAAAAACCTACTTATCCTATTCTGCCTGTTCTGCCTGATGCAGGTCTCCCGTGCACAAGACCCTATATTCGGCGAACCGCAGCATTCGACATTATCGGCGGACTCGCTGTCTGACGTAGTGGGCCTGATACCTGAAAGCCTTGATGCAAACGTGGATAGTTTGCTTCATTCCTGGCATGTGCAATACTTTTCGAAAGTGGATGAGTATTGCCACGATGATGCGGAGAATGTTTATTTTCCCGATTCGGTTTACGAAGAACGCTTGGAGCGTCTGCCGAGTGTGATCCGTCTGCCTTACAACGAGGTGGTGAGGGATTGCATCGACCTGTATGCGGGACGCAAACGTGATCTGGTACGTTATATGTTAGGTATGGCGGATTTCTATTTCCCCATTATCGAACAGGTGCTCGACAAGCATAACCTGCCTTTGGAACTGAAGTATTTGGCTGTCGTCGAAAGCGCTCTGAATCCGGTTGCCCTTTCCCGTGTGGGAGCTTGCGGGTTATGGCAATTCATGCTTCCGACCGGTAAGATATATGGTTTGGAGATCAACAGCTTGCTGGACGAACGGCGTGATCCGGAAAAGGCGACTGAAGCGGCTTGTAAGTATTTTAAAGATATGTATGCCATTTATGGCGACTGGCATCTGGTGCTGGCTTCCTATAACTGTGGCCCTGGCAATGTGAACAAGGCGATCCGCCGTTCGGGGGGGAAGACCGGTTTCTGGGAGATCTTCCGCTACCTGCCCCGTGAAACCCGTTCGTATGTGCCGCTGTTTATCGCTGCCAATTATATCATGAACTACTATTGCGATCATAATATTTGCCCGATGCAGACCAGCCTTCCGTTGGCGACCGATACAGTTATGGTGAACAGTATGCTTCACCTGCAGCAAGTTTCCGATGTGCTGGGGATCGACATCGAGCAGCTCCGTGCGCTCAATCCGCAATATAAACGCGATATTATACCGGGGAATACGCAACCTTCCGTATTGAAACTTCCGGCATCGCAGACGTATGCGTTTGCCGGCAAGGAGGATTCAGTCTATACGCATCGTATAGAAGAGTTATTGGGGGGCTGTGTGCCGGTCAATGCTGCCGACGGATCGAAGAATCTCACGCTTGAGAAAATAACTCATGTGGTAGCCTCCGGTGAGAATATCTATACCATCGCGAATCGCTATGGCGTTACTCCGAAGGATATCCGTAAATGGAACGGGCTCGGTTCCAACCGTATTGCCAAAGGCCGCCGCCTGCGTCTGCATGTCGATAACGGAGGGGTCGCATTCGCTTCCGCCAAGACAAAGAAGACCGAAAAGGCCGGGACTGTTCCCGTTCGCGCTTCAGGCAAAAGTCTGACTTATAAAGTACAGTCCGGTGATTCCCTTTACTCCATTGCCAAGAAGTATCCGGGAGTCTCCACAGACGATTTGCAGAGAGCCAACGGGCTGACAAGCGCCGATATCCGACCGGGCCAGGTCCTGAAAATTCCGGTCGTTTAACTTTTTCTGTCGCTTTCGGGAATATATAAGCAAATATTTATATATATTTGCCTACATACACGTTTAAAATACGGAAGGGCATTCGATATGAGCGACATAAATGATACAAAAGACACAACGGATATGCAGCCTGCCGGGGAGGCGAAACCCGTCCTCTCGGCCGACGAGCAGATGATTCAGGACGGCTTTAACGCGCTGTTGCAGGATTACCTAAGATCAAACCATCGCCGCAAGGTGGAACGCATAACCAAGGCGTTCAACTTTGCCAATCAGGCACATGCCGGCGTGAAGCGTCGTTCGGGAGAGCCTTACATCATGCACCCGATAGCCGTAGCACGTATCGTTTGCCGCGAGATGGGACTGGGTTCCACTTCCATCTGTTCGGCCTTGTTGCACGATGTGGTGGAAGATACCGAATACACGGTTGAGGATATTAAGGATATGTTCGGCGAGAAGATCGCCCAAATCGTGGATGGCCTGACGAAGATCTCCGGAGGTATCTTCGGTGAGCAGGCCTCGGCGCAGGCGGAGAATTTCCGTAAGTTGTTGCTGACGATGAGTGACGATATCCGGGTGATCCTGATCAAGATAGCCGACCGTCTCCATAACATGCGTACGTTGGGTTCCATGTTGCCGGCGAAGCAGTTCAAGATAGCCGGTGAAACGCTTTACCTCTATGCTCCTTTGGCCCACCGTCTGGGGCTTTTCTCCATCAAGACGGAACTGGAAGACCTGAGCTTCAAGTATGAGCATCCGCAGGAATATGCCTTTATCAATCTGAAATTGACATCTACGGAAGCAGCCCGTAACACCTTGTTCGAGCATTTTGCCGTACCGGTGGACAAGAAGTTGAAGGAGATGGGGCTTAACTACGAAATGCGTGCCCGTGTGAAATCCGCCTATTCCATCTGGAACAAGATGGAGAGCAAAGGTGTCAGTTTTGAAGATATCTACGATATATATGCTGTCCGTATCATCTTCGACCCGCTGCCGGGTGTGGATGAGAAGAACCAATGTTGGGATATCTATTCCGCTATTACGGATATCTACCGTATTCGACCGGACCGTATCCGCGATTGGGTGAGCCGTCCGAAAGCCAACGGTTATCAGGCGTTGCACCTGACCGTGATGGGACCTGACGGGCAATGGGTGGAAATACAGATCCGTAGCCGCCGTATGGACGAGATTGCCGAGAAAGGCTTTGCCGCCCACTGGAAGTATAAGGAACATAATATAGAAGAAGATACGGAACTCGACAAATGGTTGCAGACCATTACCGAGATATTGGAAAGTCCGGACCCGAACGCTTTGGACTTCCTCGATACTATCAAGCTGAATCTTTTTACTTCCGAGATATTTGTCTTTACCCCGAAAGGCGACATCAAGACTTTGCCCCAGGGAGCTACGGCTCTGGACTTCGGATATGCCCTTCACTCGGATATCGGAAACAAATGTATCGGTGCGAAAGTCAACCATCGTTTAGTGCCGCTCAGCCATCAGCTGGCAAGTGGTGACCAGGTGGAGATCCTGACCTCCCGTTCGCAGAACCCGCAACCGGAGTGGCTGAATTTCGTGACAACGGCCAAGGCGCGTGCCAAGATCGACGCCTACTTGAAAAAGGTCCGTAAGGAAGCTGCGAAAGAAGGGGAAATCAAGTTGATAGAGGCTTTCAAACGCAACAATCTGGAGGCAAGCACGTCCAATATCGACAAACTATGTATGTATTTCGGCTTCTCCAAACGTGAAGAATTCTTTTATGCGGTAGAGAAAGGAGATGTAATTCTACCTGAAAACATTCATAAGCTGTTGAAGGAGAAAACGGACAATGTCCTCTTCAAATACGTCAAACAAGCGCTCCGGGTAGCAACGAAAGCGACTACCGGCAAGAAAGAGGAAGAAGAACAACCGAAAGAAAAGCCGAAATATGACAAGAAGAAACCTTATATCCTGAAAGAGGAGGCTTTCGAACGCAATTATGTCATTGCCGATTGCTGTAAACCGATTCCGGGGGATGAATCGTTAGGCTTTATCAATGATGACGGCAACGTGGTGGTCCATAAGCGTTCCTGTCCGATCGCCATGCGCTTGAAAAGCAGTTTCGGCGAACGCATCCTGAATACGGAATGGAGCAGCCATCATTCTTCATTCGAGGCGACGCTTGAGATCAAGGGGATCGATTCGATTGGTGTATTGAACACGATCACCCGCACGATTTCCGATGACTTCAATGTCAATATCATCCGCCTGCTGATCGAAGCAAAAGACGGTGTGTTCGAAGGAAGGGTGAAGATGAAAGTCCATGACGTGGAGGATATCCAGCGGATGTGCGTAGTCCTTTCTAAGATAAAGAATATCCAGTCTGTAGCTCGTGTGGCGGACTAAAATCGAAAAAGTTATACCTCTTTGCCCTGAAAGGTATAGCTCCCGGACAAAAAGGTCATAGTCTTTTAGGAAAAAAGCTATGACCTTTTTGTTTATTAGAAAGGCAGGTCGTCGATCGGGTTGGCCGGACCGAAATCAGGAGCGGCAGATGCTGCAGGTGCGGATGCCGGCACTACGTTCTCAGGAGTCATGGCTCCCGGTGCTGACTGGGGAGCGGCGGCCATTGGGCGTTCCACTTTCCATGCACTGATATTCGTGAACCAACGTCCTTGATATTCACGGCTGTCTATGTCGAAAAATACTGTAAGTTCTTCTCCGGGCTGTATGGCTGCCTGGTCGATACGGTCTGCACCGAAAATCTGGAAGCATACTTTCTTAGGGTATTGGTCATGTGTTTCCAGGACATATTCCTGCTTTTTCCACTCGTTTCCTGCTTTGCTGATACCGCCTTGAACCGGCAGTACGGCGATGATTCTTCCCGTAATTTCCATGTCTCTTGTTTTTATTAAATTGCTGCGAAGGTACGATTTTCCGGCGTAACAAGCTAATTCTTTGAAGTCGTTTTTATCGGTGAGAGCTATTTGGAGGCTTCCAGCGCTTCGAATGCTTCCTTCATGGCGAGCAGTTCTTCCTTGATCTGCTTCAACCTGTTTACGATCTCTTCGTGACGTATTGTTGTTTCCGGGTTCTCTTTCAGCTTTTGCCGGGCGCCTGCCAGTGTCATTCCCCTTTCTTTCACCAAGTGGTAGACCAGACGTATCGCGTCGATGTCTTCCTGCCGATAGGAGCGGGTCCCTTTGCCCGTCTTGCGTGGACGTATTTGGTCGAATTCCTTCTCCCAGAAGCGCAGGGTCGACTCGTTGACGTCAAACATCTGCGCCACCTCGCTGATGGAGAAATAGAGCTTTAGATTTTTATCTTTATTTAATGCCATCGTATTAAACAATGTTTAATCCATTACCTGGCCGTGATTTTCGGCAATCTGTATCATACGGTCGTATTCCTCCGGAGTCAGGTCCATATAGTAGTATTTGGACGGGTTGTCGTGTTTGCCACGGACAATCACCTCGTAGTGAAGGTGAGGGCCGGTTGATTTTCCTGTATTTCCCACTTCCCCGATCACTTCTCCGCGCTTTACTTTCTGTCCGACACGTGCCCGGAACTTGCTCATGTGGCCGTAAAGCGTCTGGAATCCGTGCCCGTGATTGATCATCAGACAGTTTCCATATCCCTGTTTCCAGGCGGCAAAGGTAACGACTCCGTCGCCGGTTGCATAGACTTCCGTGCCCACTTTGGCGGAAAAGTCCATGCCTGAGTGGAAGCGGGGAGTACGGTAGATCGGGTCGATACGCACACCGTAGCCGGATGCCGTGCGTTTCAAGTCCTTATTGGCAATCGGCTGTATGGCGGGAATACATTTGCTTCGTTCTTCCTGGTTCTTACCCAATGTGATAAGCTCCTCCAGTGAGTTGGATTGGATATAGAGCTGCTTGCTCAGCATATCCATCTTCCGGGTGGTCGAAACGACCAGTTCGGGATTGGACAGGCTCATCAGGTGTTCATACCGGTTGGTCCCGCCGAAGCCGGACTTACGGACGGACTCGGGGATCGATTCCGCTTGGAAGATCGCGCGGTAGAGGTTTTCGTCGCGTTGTTGTATGTCATCCAGGACTTCCAGCGCATTGCTCAGGCGCAACGAAAGCACTTCGTATTGCGTTTGCAACAACTTGTTTTCCTTCTTTAAAAGCGACTCGACCGGTGAGTCGAACGTGCGTGAAAAGATAAAGAAAATGCCGACACCGATCACGATACCGATACTCAGGTGACGAAGCACGCCGAAAAAACGGTCTTTGGCGGAGGGGTAAACGCGCTCGTAACTGAGCGTGTTGGGGTTATATAAGTAATATGTTTTTCTGCTTTTAAATAGTTTCATCAAATATTTTCTTGCTTGGATACGTGCAAAAATAATAATTTGCTGTACTTTTGCAAATTGTTTTTCAGAATATTAACGAGACTATATAGAATAGATTATGTTGACAGCAAAAGAAATCCGTGAATCATTTAAAGACTTCTTCGCTTCCAAGCAGCACCAGATTGTGCCTTCTGCTCCGATGGTTGTGAAGGGAGACCCTACATTGATGTTTACCAATGCAGGTATGAACCAGTTCAAAGATATAATCCTGGGGAACGTACCCCGTAAATATCCACGTGTCGCGGATTCACAAAAGTGTCTTCGTGTAAGTGGCAAGCACAACGACCTGGAAGAGGTAGGACACGATACTTACCACCATACCATGTTCGAAATGTTGGGAAACTGGTCGTTCGGCGACTATTTCAAACAGGAAGCGATCAATTGGGCATGGGAATACCTGGTTGATGTGCTGAAACTGAATCCCGAACGTTTGTATGCAACCGTGTTTGAGGGGAGTCCTGCCGAAGGCCTTTCACGCGACGACGAGGCTGCCGGCTACTGGGAGAAGTTTCTGCCGAAGGATCATATCATCAACGGCAACAAACACGATAACTTCTGGGAAATGGGTGATACAGGCCCTTGCGGTCCTTGTTCCGAAATCCATATCGACCTCCGTCCGGAAGAAGAACGTGCCGCTATCCCTGGCCAGGACATGGTGAACAAAGACCATCCGCAGGTGATCGAAATCTGGAACTTGGTGTTCATGCAGTACAACCGCAAGGCCGATGGCTCGCTCGAACCGTTGCCTGCCCGTGTGATCGATACCGGTATGGGATTCGAACGTCTCTGCATGGCTTTGCAGGGTAAGACATCCAACTACGATACAGACGTTTTCCAGCCGATCATCAAGGTGATTGCCGATATGGCGGGTACTTCTTACGGCAAGGACAAACAGCAGGACGTGGCCATGCGTGTAATTGCCGACCATATCCGTACGATTGCTTTCGCGATTACGGACGGGCAGTTGCCTTCTAACGCAAAGGCCGGTTATGTCATCCGCCGAATCCTGCGTCGTGCCGTTCGTTACGGCTATACGTTCCTGGATCGCAAAGAATCCTTCATGTATAAGTTATTGCCCGTACTGATCGAAACAATGGGAGATGCTTATCCCGAACTGATCGCGCAGAAGACGTTGATCGAGAAGGTGATCAAGGAAGAAGAAGAATCTTTCCTGCGTACGTTGGAAACCGGTATTCGTTTGCTGGATAAGAAGATGGAAGAAACAAAGGCAGGCGGAAAGAACGTGATCAGCGGCGTAGATGCCTTTACACTATATGATACATACGGATTCCCGTTGGATTTGACCGAGTTGATCTTGCGTGAAAACGGTATGGAAGCCAATATCGATGAATTCGACGTCGAGATGCGGAAACAGAAGGACCGTGCCCGTAACGCCGCTGCTGTCGAAACCGGTGACTGGGTGGTGCTGAAAGAGGGCGGATGCAATTTCGTAGGCTATGATTTGTTCGAATGTGATACCGAAATTCTGCGTTATCGCCAGATCAAGCAGAAAAATAAGGTATTATATCAGATCGTTCTGGATCAGACCCCGTTCTATGCAGAGATGGGTGGACAGGTCGGCGACACCGGCTGGTTGATTGCCGATGACGAGACGATCGACGTGATCGATACGAAGCGCGAAAATAACCTGCCTGTACATCTGGTAGCTAAATTGCCGAAGGATGTAACGGTAACTTTTACCGCCAAGATCAACGAGAAGAAACGTATCCGGTGCGAATGTAACCACTCTGCTACTCACCTGTTGCACGAGGCGTTGCGTGAAGTTTTGGGAACACATGTCGAACAGAAAGGTTCATACGTTTCTCCCGACTCTCTGCGTTTTGACTTCTCCCACTTCCAGAAAGTGACGGACGAAGAAATCCGTAAGGTGGAAAAGCTGGTGAGCGAAAAGATCCGTGCCAACTATCCGCTGGAAGAACATCGCAATATGCCGATTGCGGAAGCGAAAGCATTGGGTGCAATGGCTCTGTTCGGAGAAAAGTATGGTGATGAAGTCCGTGTGGTTAAATACGGTAACTCTATCGAGTTGTGCGGTGGTACGCATATCCCTGCAACCGGCATGATCGGTTCCTTGCGTGTGGTTGGCGAAAGCTCCATCGCGGCAGGTGTACGCCGTATTGAAGCGGTAACGGCCGAAGGTGCTGAAAACTACACCTTCATGTTGCAAGATTCCCTGCGCGAACTGCGTGCGATGTTCAACAATGTGCCGAATCTGTCTCAAACCATCAAGAAGGCCATCGAGGAGAATGCCGAACTGAAAAAGCAGGTAGGCGATTACCTGAAAGAAAAAGTTCAGCAGTTGAAGAAAGATTTGATAGCCAAAGCGGTTGAGCGTAATGGCGTTAAAGTTGTCGTATTCCGGGGTGAGGCCAATGTCGATGCTATCAAAGACTTGGCTTTCCAGATCAAAGGCGAAAGCAATACGGACGAAAAGGTCTTCTTTGTGGCAGGGATCAAAGACGGTGAGAAATGCGCGTTGATGGTTATGCTGAGCGAACAGTTGGTATCCGGAGGCTTGAATGCCGGCAAACTGGTGAAAGATGCAGCGAAACTGATACAAGGTGGTGGTGGCGGTCAGCCTCATTTTGCAACAGCAGGGGGCAAGAATGTGGCCGGACTGGGCGAAGCTGTCGAACACATCTTGGACGCAGCCGGTCTGAAATAAGAAGAAAAAGATGTTCCCCCGGCTGGAAATGATAGTTTCATGCCGGGGAAACTTTTGTTCCATGCCTATGAAACTTTCGTTCCATAAGTATGGAATTTTCTTTTCCCCGGTTTTGATAATCGAATAACATATGATACCTTTGCCATCACGATTCTAATAAAAAAGGACATTATGGCCGCTCAAAAAGTAGTAATCAGCAAGGATCTCAAAGCCGATTTGCAGGCGTTCTTTGCTTCCATGAGTTATGATAAACTCTTTATCCTGACCGATACGAACACGCAAGAAAAATGTTTTCCGCTGGTAAAAGATATCCCAGCCTTGCAGGATGCCCCGGTTATTACCGTAAAAGCGGGCGATACTCATAAAGACATCGAACAGGTCGCCTATATCTGGTCGCGTCTCTCGAATGAAGGGGCTTCCCGAAATTCTCTTTTAGTCAATCTGGGCGGTGGTATGATTACCGATATGGGAGGTTTTGCCGGTGCGACTTTCAAACGTGGGCTGCGGACCGTCAATATCCCGACTACCCTGATGGCCTCTGTCGATGCGGCTGTAGGAGGAAAGACAGGGGTTAACTTCAACGGTTTGAAGAATGAGGTCGGTTCTTTCTATCCTCCCGAATGCGTCTTTATCGATTGTGAGTTCCTGCGTACGCTCGATCGGGACAACCTGCTTTCCGGTTATGCCGAAATGATCAAACATGCACTTATCAGTTCGATGGACATTTACGCTTCCGTCATGTTGTTCGACCTTGATGCGAGGATCGATTATGCTTTCCTGAACAGGATGGTCGCCCAGTCCGTAGCCGTAAAAGAGCGTATTGTGGAAGAAGATCCGAAAGAGCATGGCATCCGTAAGGCGCTGAACTTCGGCCATACGATCGGTCATGCTTACGAAAGCCTGTCCTTTAAGAAGAACCGTCCTTTGCTGCACGGACATGCTGTTGCCGCCGGTATTGTCAGCGAATTGTACTTGTCTTATAAAGTATGCGGCTTCCCGATGGAGAAATTGAGTCAGGTCGTCTATTATCTGAAGGAGTATTATCCGGCTTTCGTGTTCGATTGCAAGGACTATGATACCTTATACGAATTGATGATGCACGATAAGAAAAACGAAGCAGGTATCATCAACTTCACCCTGCTTTCTCAAGTGGGTGATGTTCGGATAAATCAGCAGGTGAGCAAGGAGAAAATTCTCGAATCCTTGGATTTTTATCGTGAAAGCTTTGGAGTATAACGAAAAATAGTTACCTTTGCAGCCGTAAAAACAAAGCGGGGTGTAGCTCAGCCCGGTTTAGAGTACGCGTCTGGGGGGCGTGTGGTCGCAAGTTCGAATCTTGTCACCCCGACAATAGCTGAGTAAATAAAAAGAGACTTATTTCTAAAAGTGAGTCTCTTTTTTTGTCCCTTTATTTGTTCATTAGCTCCGGCAGATGGGGAGCGCATTTGTGGGATCATCCCGAAATCCTGAGGAATTAAAATATAATCATCTCCCCAAGTATCTATTGCATCTTCCTGTAAGCCCCCTGATAGTATTCAAGTATTTTATTATTATCCCCGATAGTGTAAAAATAACTCCGGATAAATTTGTTTTGTATAAAATAAAAGCGTTCCTTCTGCCACTAATTTCCAATTGCGGCTTACATATTTGCCAGTACTGTGATTGAACCATCTTCGTTTTTTTGATAAACAACAGGCAGCTACGTCCACGCATCGGATAATCCTGCATCCTGACTTGTTCATAAAAGCCTTTGCTCTCCAAGTTATCGGTTGCATATTCTTGGGGGTGTCTATTCTTCTCTTCAAAATATATTTCTACCCTATCCGATTTTTCTTTGAAATCAGACAACTCAAAATAATCAAACATTCCCTCTCCGGAAAGATAAAACGAAGAAATTGATAGATAGCTTTTTAATTTAATCGTTTAGGAACGAATATAAGATAAAGGGCGAACCGGTTATTGATTCACCCTTTGTTTTTATGTTTCTTTATATGAATTTATTTTACTGGTTGATCGGTCATGATAAATTCTAACTTACCGCCTTTTATGACGTCGGTGTGGTTGATGAATGGGGTGTCGAGGACTTTACCGTTCAGTTTAACCTCTTTGATATATTTGTTGGCTGCACTATTGTTCTTTACCAGGATTTCGAATATACCGTCTTTTGCATGAATAAGCGCTTTGTCGATCATCGGACGGCCCAATGTATAAACCGGAATTCCTGGAGCAACCTGATAGAAACCTAACGCACTCATTACATACCAGGCGGACATCTGTCCGCAGTCCTCATTCCCAATGATGCCGTCCGGCTCGTTGGTATAGAAATTCTGCATGATCTGATCCAGGCGTTCCTGTCCTTTCCAAGGAGCGTCCGTCCAGTTGTATAGATAAGCCATGTGATGGCTCGGCTCGTTACCGTGTGCATATTGGCCGATCAGACCGGTAATATCCCCGGAGGCTTCTTCACCATCAACTTGAGAAGAGGTGGTGAATAATGTGTCCAGACGTGTCTCTAATTCCTTCTTACCACCGATAGTGGTGATGAAGTTGTCCATATCATGTGGTGCAAAGAAACTCCATTGGAAGGCATTCCCTTCGGTATAATCACTCTTCATATGGGAAGAATAACGAGGGTTGAACGGTGTACGGAAAGAGCCGTCACCCATCACTCCGCGCATCATCTTGGTCTCCGGATCTAAATAACGCTTGTAGTATTCTGCCTTTGCCGCATACTCTTTAGCTAGTTCCGTATTTCCTGCTTTAGCAGCGATCTGAGAGATACACCAGTCATAGTAGGCCATCTCCAATCCCCAGGAAACGGATTCGGGAACCGAGTCGGCTGGGACAAAGCCGTATTTCTCCTTATAATAAGGGTGACGGGTAATCAGATCCAGTTCACGTGTTTCTTTAAATTTCTCTGCCAGATCGTCCCGGTAGACAGAAGAACGGGCTCCTGCTTCAGCCCAAACATTCAGATCACCTTCTGCCAGCTCTTTAGTCACTAAGTCCGCTAGTACGGAGACAGCCGGATAACCTACCATGCAACCTGTATAGCTGGAAGCTAACGGCCATTTCGGAAGGATTCCCCCTTCTTTATATCCTTGCACGAGTACTTTCCCCCAGTCGGCAGCCCGTTCCGGTTGGATGATTGTCATCAGCGGATGCAAGGCGCGGAAAGTATCCCAGAGCGAGAAGACAGAATAGTTCACATAACCCGGTTCCGCCCGGTGTACCTTTTTGTCCATCCCTAAATAGCGTCCGTCCACGTCCTGATAAGCATAAGGTGCGATCATCGTGTGGTAGAGAGCCGTGTAGAAGTTCACCATCACTTTCGGATCGGAGCTTTCAATCTGGATATCGTTTAGAGCCTTGTTCCAGATATGCGCGGATTCAACTCGTGTAGCATCGAAATCCCATCCCGGTAGTTCGGCCAGCATGTTTCTTTCCGCACCATCCGTATCGATAGGAGAAATTGCTACTTTTACATACAGCGGTTTGTTGTTCTCCGCAAATTTGTAATGGAATTTCAGGTCGCCCGGTGTGTTAAGACGCAAGAACAGCGAATCTTTCCGTAAATTCCCGTCAATATACTGGTATAGCGTTTCGATCGGTTCCGAGAAGGTGATCTGATAAGAAACGGCATGGAAATGTGCCCATCCCTGCGTCCTGACAGTCCCTTCCACCGTCGAATCGTTTACAAAAAGATATTCGTTCCCTACTAACTTATGCCCCCAGTTTGGTTGCAGCACATGGCCGAGATCGAGAAGGACACGGCGGTCCTTCGGATTATCGTATGTGTATTTATGGAATCCGACACGGTCTGTACTGGTCAACTCCACATTAATCCCGAAATTATCAAGACGCACCGCATAATAGCCCGGCGTCGCTTTCTCTGTCTCCTTTTTGAAGGTAGCTACCGGTCTGATCGAGTCACCACCGGAGAAAGGAAGGATCGCTACATCTCCTAAGTCGCCGATACCCGTACCTGACAGGTGCGTATGACTGAAAGCATATATCTGGCTATCATCGTAATGATAGCCGCTACTGGCGTCCCAGCCCATGATATGTGTATCGGGACTGACTTGTACAAGAGCAAACGGACGGGTAGCACCGGGAAAGGTATGCCCGTGAAAGCCTGTTCCTATAAATGGGTTCACGTACTGGACCTCATTGCGTAGTTGTTCCTCGCCGGACGATTGGCTACAGGCTGCCAAAAGCCCGAGCACCGCAGCCTGAAGGAATAGGATTGTTTTCTTCATGTTATATTATCTGTGTTTTATCTCCTAAACGGATAAATTATTATTTTTGACTTTACAAATATAATGAAAAAGAACAATATACGCGTATATCTTATTTCATTTATATTTGATAATGCTTATCTTTGAAGCGCTAAGTCTAATTTAATCCTATTTTATGATGGAGACAAATATGGGAAAAGTTTTTACTACGCTTTTTTGTATGATGATCTGTTTATCACTTTATGCGCAGGAATTTACTCCTGACATGGTGGTCGGTTTGTGGAACTTCTCTGCTCCCGACGCTCCTTACGGTTATCAGGAAGGGACTTGCCAGGTCAAGAAAACCGGTGAAAACCTATCCGCCGTTTTCACGATCAGCGGTACGGAAATGACCGTGAAGGAAATCAAGAAAGAGAGCAATACCTATAAATGCAATTTCTATGTAGATGGAACCTATGTTTCACTCATTTTCAAACAGGAAGATAAAAATCAACTGATCGGAAAAGCAAATGCAGAAGGTATGGTAATCCCTATTACATTCACTAAAATAATCAAAGCTGTCCAAGCGCGATAATCCGTTTTTTATTTATGTTTACTGTCATTGGTATTATGTTCGCGGGTATTGCCGTAGGCTATCTTTTGCGTAAAGTCGAGTTTTTGCAAAAGATCGGCAAACCTATTTCTTATACGATCCTTTTGCTTCTTTTCCTTTTGGGAATATCTGTTGGTGCGAATAAGGATATTGTGGATAACCTTGCCACGTTGGGTGGTCAGGCTTTCCTGCTTGCCTTGGCAGGTACGGTAGGGAGCGTGCTTGCCGGTTGGGGAGTCTATCATCTGTTTTTTAAAGAAAGGAGCCGAGGATGAAAGGAAGCTTGATCGTTGTAGGATTTTTTGCGCTCGGTTGCGTGTTGGGATGGAGTGGCCGGTTACCCGATGTCGTCATTGAAAACGACATTACGGTATATGTCTTATATCTGCTCATGTTTCAGGTCGGGCTTAGTATCGGTAGTGATAAGAAGCTAAAGGATATTCTCGGCAGTATTCGTCCGAAACTGCTTTTGGTCCCTTTTGCCACGATTGCCGGGACGTTGGTATTCTCGGCTTTGGTCAGCTTGTTGCTTACGCAGTGGAGTGTTTTTGATTGTCTGGCGGTAGGAAGCGGTTTTGCCTATTATTCTCTATCATCTATTCTGATTACCCAATTGAAGGAATCTTCTTTGGGTGTCCAGCTTGCCACCGAATTAGGGACGATTGCTTTAATGGCGAATATCATGCGGGAGATTATGGTTCTTCTCGGTGCGCCTCTTTTTGTCAAATATTTCGGCCGGTTGTCTCCTATCTGTGCTGGAGGTGCCACGACTATGGACACAACTTTACCGATCATTACCCGCTATTCGGGGAAAGACCTTGTTTTCATTTCTATTTTTCATGGGATTATTGTGGATTTTACTGTTCCGTTCTTTGTGTCGTTTTTCTGCTCGTTTTAAAATTAGGAAAGATAATCGTCAGGATAATTAAATTTCGGAGACATGCTGATGGATTCCCCGATACATTCTTTTCATTGGCATATTACCAAATGATTTTAGAATTTTGGTATGGTTATTTGGGGAAAGTTAAAGTTATAAACTGTTGTGCTGAATAAAAGGAACCATGTCACAGTTCAAAATTGAACAGGACATGGCTCTTTTTGTTTGGTTATTTAACTATTTTATAATAAGTCTTCTTCGCCCAAAAAAGATTGGTGTAATAACCGCTCGGCTCTTCGTAGTTCTTGGCGATGGCAGCTTGGCAGTTGTCACTGTTATAAGTCAACTCATCGTTCGGATAGGGTAAACGGTTAGGTGGGGTAGGAAAATTTGACACTTGGTTGTCTGTAGCAAATTCAACTACAGGAAAACCTGTCCGGCGTACAACATTCCACGCTTCCAATTTATTCATAAAACCGAAATTCAACCATAATTGTGTACAAATGGCTTCTTGTGTTGGTTCCCATATTCTTTCAGCGTAAGCAGTGATAGCTTCATTGGTTGGTCTGGTTAGCGGCCGGAATCCTCTATAGCTGTCATTGCCTTCTTTATGAAGCGAACTTGTGACCTTCATATTCCAATAATATTCGGAGGATTGTTTTACGCCTTCGATGAAGTTTGCTTTTGCTTTGTTGATATCGGCGGTTACTCCGTATCCCATCAAATAGGCTTCTGCTTTGCTAAAACTTACTTCAGCTGCGCTTAACCATAGACCGAAGATGTTTTCATTCCCTTGATATGTAGCCCAACCTGCTGCTGCGATAGAATCGATTTCGCAGAAATAGTTGGCTTGTGTCATGCCTCTTTCTACATATTCTTTTTGTTTCTCATCTCTCAAAGTTGTGATTTCAGCTTCAGTCATCATGACATCGTAGGCAATATATTGCCCATCTGGATTACAATCATACATGGCTTCCAAACGTGGATCCGTATTTTCATCGGGTATACCGCTTGCTGGCAAGTTCATGGCATCCAACATTGTCTGTGAACAAACTGCCATTCCACCGGAACGAAGAGCTTGGGATAATGATTTGCCAAAATTGAAGTCATCTTTTTGGGTGTTGGCTGTCACTCCCATGTTTTCCGTATTATTGTCAATCAGTGGATACTGGCTCGGATTGTTCAGGATATCGGCGATGGCTGCATGTGCTTCTGCAACGCAATCACCTGCAGTAGATAAATGAAGTGCTATACGCAGGCGAAGTGAATTGACATATTTCTGCCACATTGTAGCATCACCGGCTGCGATGGTATAATCTTGGCGACTTAATGAATTAAGGCCGATGGTATTCACATCGTTGCCGGCAAAATAGTCTCCTACTTCTTTTAGGTCGGTCAGGATTTGTTTATAAAGTATTACATCGTCGTCATAAACGCATTTTTCTTTAGCTGCATTATAATCACCGTCTTTCCAAAGAGTACCGGCTCCGTTATAAGGAATGTCGCCAAACAAAGATAGCATTTCGTGCAGTTGGGATTCTATCAGCGTACGTCCCAAGTAATAGAATACGATGTTCGATGGTTTTTCTGTGTCAGATAGATTTGCGTATGTATGTTCTAATAAACGTTGTTGGGTTAACATATCATAAAATTCTTTCCAACGATCATCGTAGCGACCTTCTCCGGCTCCCATATAACGGGCGCGTGAATTGGTTGTACCAATAATTCCGGAAAATAGACCGGATGTGGTAGATTGTACCCAATGACGGTAATAAATCGGATTCATCCATGTATTCCCTTTGAACATCACGGCTGTAAATACTTGAGGTACACCTACTGTTGTTGTTTGGGAGGGATCTGTATATTTTTCGTCATACGCAGAATCGGCACATGAAGAGGCAAGTGATATCAGTGCGAGTCCTCCAGCTAATAATGAAAATATCTTTTTCATAAATTGTTCTTTTTAATCTGTTTGAGTAAGTTATCAATTAGAAGTTAGCACGAACAGAGAAACCGAATGTGCGTGCACTGGCTGTTGAACCGCCTAATTGAGCCTGGTAGATCCAGTTTGTTCCATCTGTCGCTTCAGAGTCGAACAGTTTTAATGTGCGATATACATAGAACGGATTACGTACAAAAGCGGAAACCATGAGATTGTTGCAAGCAAACTTTCTAGTCAAATCTTTTGGCAGAGTATATCCTAAACTGATTTCACGACATTTGATGTAGCTGTTCTTTTGAATGGCATCTTGATAGCTCATACTGGCTCCTGTTCCCCAACCATATTGGCTGACGTTTGCTTCCATTTGAGTGATAACGATGTCATTGGGAGTACCGTCTTCTTTTACACCAGGCAAAATCAAACCGTTGTCCCAAACATAACGTCCGTTTATCATTGTTTCACCTCGTTTGTAGTTGCCTACTTCACTTGGACTAACGACATGAATGGCACTTTTGTCATCCATTGTTTCCGAGTCGCTGTAATAGAATAAACCTCCTGTAGAATGGTCACGAACACCTACGGCATCTGTAATGTTACCTGCACACATCATGTATTGCCAAGGAGTGTTCAATACATCGCCGCCGAAACGGAAGTCAAATGCCATGTCTAATGTGAAATTCTTATAACTTAAACTGGTACCGAAGCCTCCGGTTACCTTTGGCATTGCGTTTCCAACTTTGTGTCGCTGGGATGTATCAGTTATGTACAGCCCGTTGCTACCTACTATGTAGTTACCTTTTTCGTCTGTTTTCCATGTATAGGTATACCAGTCCCCCATGGATTCTCCAACATGTGATTCAAGAGAAGCTGCACCACCATCAATATCCGAATGGCTTAAGACATCTAAACCGTCAGCCAATTTGTTTACCGTATTTTTATTCCATGCAACATTGGCGCGTAGATCCCATTTCCAATCTTTGTTTTCGAACGGAGTTCCATATACGCTAAATTCAATCCCCTTGTTGCTCAACTCTCCGACATTCATCAACATGCTTTGTGCACCCATTGAAGCAGCACTGGTTGTTTGAAGAATCTGGTCTTTGATGGTATTGCTGTAAAAGTTGAATTCCATACCTAACCGGTTGTTGAAAAATTTGTTTTCCAAACCGATTTCAAATTCATATTTGGTTTCCGGTTTGATACTTTCATTACCGATTTTCTTATCAATATAATTGTAGCTGTAATTAGCTCCTCTCAGCAACGATTCTTGTTTGAATGCCAAAACAGCACGATAAAGTTCCGGTGCATTACCCACGATACCGTAAGAAGCACGTACTTTACCATAGTTCCACCAAGTAGGCATTTGTTCACTGAATAAATCAGTATATAGCACACTGGCACTGACAGAAGGATACCAGAAAGAATTATTGCCTTTTTTTAAGGTAGAAGTCTTTTCTTGACGGATAGATCCTTCTAAAAATCCCCATCCGTTGTATCCGTAACTGGCTGTCAGGAAGGCTCCTGTTTTAAGCAAATCTTCTTTGGTCATGCTCGCATTCTTCGTCCCTACAGAGGCATTCAAATGGAACCAGTTTTCTTGAGTCAGTCCTTGGCTAGTACTAACGTCAGATTTGTAATAGGATTCTTGTCGGGCTGTCCAACCCAAGTTGGCTGTTACGTTATGGAGTTCATTGAATGTTCTGTCAAACATCAACATAACGTCGCTGTAGACAATTTGGTAGCGGCTGTTATTCAGACCGTAAGAGTCGCTGTATTGACCGTTGGTCGAGAATACGTGTGCATTTTCCGCATGGTTTTTGTTCTCAATCTTATCAACAGTCAAATCGGCTGCTACCCGACCATTCAATGTCAATCCGGGGATGATTTCCCAAGTTGGGTTAACAGAACCGATAAAACGCTGATGTTCTTCCAGTTGTTCTTTACCCATGATGTTCCAGAAATATTCACTCATTAGAGAGGTGGAACCCATCGGTGTGTAAAGAAATTGTTCGTCTGGTGTCAAAGTGTCGTTTGTCCCACCATTATAAGCGGAAGTGCTGTTTTGATAACCAAGGCTTGTCACTGTATGGTCACGTATGTAGGCAACATCGGTGAAGCCACCGAACATACCGCTGAAGTTGTTAGTCAAACGACTGATACGATATGGACGGTTTTTGATGAACTGGTTCTGGTAGGTGGCCGTATAGTTTAACTTGATCGTATTGGTTACGTTGAATGTACCGTTCAAGTTGAAATTATGCTTATGGTTGTTTGAGTTGAGCTGCATGGCCTTAACGTCGTTGTAGGTGTATGAGAAACGAACATTATTACGTTCCGAGCTATTGGTCAACGACAAGTTATAGGTTTGATTAACGCCTGTGCGGAAAATATCAGCCCATTGATTATGGTCGATCGGTGCAAATGCACGTTGTGTACCGTCAAAATAAGTAACCATTTTACTGGGATCGTATTTAGCTCCCCATGAATAGTAGGTTTCCCGATTAGGTGTGACAATTGCATTACCGTTGCGGTCTACACGTAGCTGGCGGAAACCGCTTAAAGCCTCCTGGCTGCTGTTTCCTAATTGTGAGTTGTCGTAACCTGGACCAAATTCCTTTTGTATTTCGGGCATGTAGGCTACTTTATCGAAGCTTACATTTGCACTGAAATCAATTTGGGTCCCTGAACCGGACTTTGCTTTTTTAGTTGTAATCATCACAACACCGTTGGCTGCTTCTGAACCGTATAGTGCAGAGGCTGCGGCTCCTTTTAGGATTGAGATATTTTCGATGTCTTCGGGGTTGATATCCACCATCCCATTGGAATTAATGCGTTGATTACCCCAATAGCCATCGTTGTTTGTGTTGCTATTATGGATAGGGACACCATCCATGATGATTAACGGCTGGGTGTTACCCGTGATAGAAGAAAGACCGCGGACGGAAATAGATACAGCAGAGGTACCTCCACCGGGAGCTGCTTGAATTCGTACACCGGTTGCCTTGCCGTAAAGTCCGGTCGCGATGTTGGAGCCACCGGTTCTGGTTAGTTCTTCGGATGAAACGTTACTTACGGCATAACCTAATTTTTTGGCATCTTTCTTAATACCCAAAGCTGTTACGACAACTTCATCCAATTTCTGTGTGTCTTCGATCAGTTTGATTGTTAGTGTCGGCTGGCCTGTATATGTGATTTCTTGGGGGGCATATCCGATAAAAGAGAACAAGATGATGTCTCCTTTTTTTACCCCTTCCAGACTGAAATTTCCGTCCATGTCGGTAATACAGCCTTGGGTGGTTCCTTTGATCACTACAGATGCTCCGGCTACCGGACCGAAATCATCTTCTACAACACCATTTACTTTCCCATTTTGCTGGGTGATCGTCTTCTCTTGTTTTTCTGGTGCTAAGTTTGCATACACACTTGTAGGAAGTGTCATGGCTCCAGCAACAAGAACTAAGCTGACAGGTTTGAAGTGTTTCAACATAATTAATAAGTTTATTGATAATAATAGCGTTAGTGGAGTTACTTTAGATTTGATGTGTTTTATGTTTTGACTTTAGTTCTAAGAGAAC
>JAAGKN010000433.1_pt1 | contig 123020 bp, 107 predicted proteins | sample 6206371 | NCBI WGS metagenome assembly JAAGKN01 (sample SAMN11533720, study PRJNA540317) | gut metagenome | isolation source: fecal pellets from male and female animal of same cohort | host: Peromyscus leucopus | place: USA:CA | collected 2017
TCGCAGGGGTGGAATTCGTTCATACTAAAAATTTTAAGACTATTTCCACTGGGAATTGACTTTGAAAAAACGAGTTTTCGCCGAAAAATGCTAACACGATGGCGAAAAATTCCCATATTTTTGAGCGCATTCGCTTGAACAACGCGCGGTTTCGACACGCTCAAGACCGCCCTGCGCATTTGAAACTATCCTCAACATTTTAATTTAGCGTCGCTTCTCGCTTCGTTGCGAAGCTGTGTTTTTTGCAGTGAAGAATGTTGACACTTTCTTTACTGCAAAAAATCAAGGAAGGTTTAAAGTTTGCTTTGCAAACTCCTGCGATTTTCGCTTGAAACTTCGCGCTATGCGCTTGTTGCGAAAACGCTCCGTTGCAAAATCGCAGTTTTTAACAACTCTCGAATCTTCAGATTTGAGAGTTGTTAAAACTTAAGGAACTATTGAATCACTTTTCCTTGCGCTCTTCAATCATCTTCACGAACCATTCCACCATCGCGGGGTCTTGATGGCTGAAGAACGAGCTTTTTGCCGTGTCGAGCGCGGCGATTTTTTCCATGTCTTCGGAAGAAAGCGAAAAGTCAAAGACAGCGAGATTTTCCTTCATTCGCTCGATATGAGTTGACTTGGGAATCACGACCACGCCGTTTTGAATGTTCCATCGAAGCATCACTTGCGCCGCGCTCTTTGAGTATTTTTTGCCGATTTCGCCCACGACAGGGTTTTCAAAAGTTCCGCCGCGCCCTTCACCAAACGGCGCCCATGCCTCGATCGCTATGTCGTATTTTTTCGCCCAGTCTTTGAGAACTTTTTGCTGGTTGAAAATATGGCATTCCACTTGATTCACCATCGGACGGATTCGGTTGAAATTCGCGAACTCAACCATGCGGTCGACATAAAAATTTGAAATGCCAATCGCGCGGATTTTTTTCGCCTCGTACAATTCCTCCATCGCCTGCCATGCGCCGTAAGTGTCGCCGAACGGCTGATGCAGCAAAATCAAGTCAATGTAGTCCGTTTTTAGCTTTTGCAGAGAGACTTCAAGCGACTTTTTCGCCGCTTCGTAGCCGTAATGCTCAAGCCAGACTTTTGTGGTCAAAAAAATCTCTTCTCGTCTAACGCCCGACTTCGCAATCGCCGAGCCGACTTCCGCTTCGTTGAAATAGCTTTGCGCCGTGTCGATATGACGGTAGCCAACGCTCAACGCGTCAAGAACGCACCTCTCGCATTCCTCTTTTGTCACTTGATAAACGCCGTAGCCAAGCATCGGCATTTTCACGCCGTTAGACAATGTTTTGTATTCCATAGATTCCTCCAATAATTTATTTCCAAAATTTTAAGGGTGCATTTTTATGCGTGTTCTGCGATTCTCTATTTCTTCGCGTGCTTTACAATCCACTTCTCCATGAGGGCGGCGATTTCCTTGTTGTTCATCTCCTGAAAAAGGAAGTGGCTGTTGCCATGTATTCCCATTTTTGGAAGGTCGTAGACTTCTGCAAAGCCGCCGTCCGCCGTGTAGTTTTTGGCGAACTCGTTCGCGCCGTCGCGGACTGCTTTCCAAAACGATGTCGACTGAATGTCGGAAGGTCCGTTGTCGATGTAGTCGCCAAAGATGATGAGCATCGGAATGCCCGCTTCAAGGAATTTCTTGTACGCGTCGCTTCCGCGCTCCGGGCATCCGCCTGGCTCCACTGCGACAATCGCCGCCACATTCTCCGCTGGTGTCTGCCAGCCGACTCGTCCACCCTGCGAGTGCGTGATGTATACGGATTTTCTGCCGGTCATCTCTTGCATGTCGGAAAGCACCGCGCCGAGAGCCTCTCCAAATAACTTTTCATCGTAACTTCCCGTGTTCGGTGTCATCTGGCGGAAGAACTGGTTCTGCGCCTCGTCTCCTGCCGGAAATTGCGAGCCTTCGTAGCGGTCAGGGGCAATCCGTCCGATTCTGAAGTGCGTATACCACGCCTGATCGCCGCTCTTGTAGTCTTTGGAATCTGCGCTCCATGTGTCAATCGCATCGCGCGTCATTGAAGAGGTTGCGCCCGCCTGCCCGCGCCGCGGCTGGTCAACAAGGAACACTGAATGCCCCATGCGCAAAAAATAGTCGCTCCATCCTTCGCGTCCATCGGGCGTTGTCTGCCAACCCATGCGGCTTTGTCCGTATCCATGCAAAAAGACGATGGGAAGCTTTTTCTCTTTCGCTGGAATTTGGAAGAACACATTCGCGTGGTCAATATGCGCTGTGTTCCCTGCCCGCGTCGTGTCAAGCCAGTTTTTCGTTTCGTCATATTCGCCCGGAACAGGGGAGGTCACGCTCCCTCCCGAAGAAAACAAGCCTTGCCGCGCAATCGAAATCGGCTTGTCCTTTGCGAATGCACTCAGCGTCAAAAAAGCCGCCGCGCCAACTGCGCATATCGCGCGTTTCTTCAAAATGTTCATTTTAGCACCTCCAAAAAATAATCTCAATTTATTTGCCGCATCCAAAATGCGAACGCCTCGTCAATCCAGCCCTCCGCCACAGTTCCAGTTCCTAGCCCGAAACCGTGCGAAAGCCCTTCATAGGAGCGGAAATCAGATTCTATTCCGATGGAATTCAATCTTTCGATTCGCATTTTCATTGTCTTCCAATTCGCGATTCCGTCGCGCGTTCCGCATACCGCGAAAGTGGGCGCGTCGGATTTTGAGACGGACGAATAGCCAGTGTACTGCATCACGACCGCCGATGCGCTCGGCAGATTTCTTTTGGCAAGTTGTCGCATGTTTTCCGCGTTTCCCAATGTCGCCGCCATTCTCGCTCCTGCCGAACCGCCCCAAAGCGAATATCCGTTTCGTTTGACCCCAAGCATTTCGGCGTTGTCGATGACAAAGCAAATCGCGCGCGCCAAATCTGCATAGGCATATTCTGGACGGTAAATCAAGGCGAAGGCGTTGCTTCCTTTTTTTGAAAGTTCAAGCGCAACTGGAAAACTGTCGTGCATCGCCCCGACATAATAGAATCCGCCGCCCGCATTGCAAATCGCAAACGGCGCGTTTTTATCACCCTTGAAGAAAAACAATCCTGTGTCATTTTTCGACTTGTCGCTCAGCCTTTCATCTTCCGAATAAATAGGGTAAAAAACACTCTCACCATTCGCCGCTCTCTTTTTCAAACCAGCAACTATTTCAACCGTTTTCTCCGCCTTTATATTTGAATACCAAACATAAACGGAAGGGGAGCTGATTTCAGAAAGCGTCATGGAAGAATCAAGCGGCAAGTCCACAGGAAAAAGCAGGCGGGAAAATGCTTTCATATCCCTGTCGGCAAGAATTTCTGCGACCGTCGTATTCTTCGTGATTGCGACATTCTTTGAAGCCAAAGCCTTTTCCTCTGCCGCGCAAGAGAGAATCAAAATTGCAAACATAAACGCCACTGTCGATTTTCTCATTACGACTTACTTTTCAAATCCCTTTAGCTCGAGCGTTTTGATGACTTTTGCGGGATTTCCCACCGCCACTTCATAATCGCCGACATCGCATGTCACAACCGATGCCGCACCTACAATCGCGTGCCTTCCAATCCTCACGCCAGGCAAAATCGTCGCTCCCGCTCCTATCCATGCGCCGTCGTCAATGACAATCGGCTTGCACGGCAAAATTTCCCGCTTGTATGGATCGTGATTGTTCGTGATGAGTTGCACATTGGCGGCGATTTTCACATCGTCACCAATCGTGATTCCACCTGCCGCCATTGCAAGAAGGTTCGCTTGGATTACGCAATTTTTTCCAATTTTGATTTTGTCCAAACATGCGCCATAAATCGGAGCGACAATTCTGCTTCCTTCTCCCAAATTGTCGCCGAACAGTTCTTGCAAGATTTGAGCGTATTCGTCCGTGCCTGGCATCGTGTGATTCAGGCGGAAGGCAAGCTGCGACAAATGATTCCAACGCGCCTTCTCTTCGTCCGTCGCCTTTGACAAGTCAATCGTCTCAAATTCACATTCCATAATTTTCTACCGCATTCCGATTTCAGAAAGCCACGCGCCGACTTCCGATTCCGTCGCCCGCGTTCCAAAGCGTTTTCCTGCCTTCCAGTTTTCTTTTCCGCCCGCGATTTCCTTCAGCAAAGCGTCGCTTCTTCCGAGCGGTGAACTCATAGAAGTGCAAAACGGAATCACGCTCGCGCCGTCCAAATCCGCTTCCAGCACGAACGAGGAAAGAGGCCACGCGGAAACGCCCCACCAAATCGGATAGCCGATGAAAAAGGTGTCATAGTCCGAAAAATTTGGCATTTCATTTTTGAGTGCGGGCAGGACTTTTTTCATTCCGTCCGCCGTCGCCTGTCCGTTCGCCTTTCCTTCAAAAATCCGCTCGTGCTCCACGCAGACGCGGCTTTTTTCGTTCGTCCAGTTGAGGTCGGCGGAAGAATACGGCTCTTCAAGCTCGATTTCAAGCACATCCGCGCCAATGATTGTGGCGATTTTTTCCGCCACGCCTCTTGTCGTTCCTGTCGCGGAATAATACACGACAAGACTTTTTTTGCCATTTGACTGAACAGGGCTTTCTCCCGATGAACTTACATTTGCTCCCACACTTTGAGTTTGCTCCTGCGCACATGCCGATGCAAGTACGCACAGTGCCGCAAAAATGGAGCACAAGCTTTTTGTCTGAATAAATTTCATTTTTTTTCCTCCAAATTTTCAAAAATTGCGTTGTCATTGTTGGGCGTAGACCCGACAATCCATTTTTAATTCTCAATTTATCAAATTTTCCAGCGCGTCGTACTTCTCGTCTGAAATCGGCTCGAACCACTGAACGCCAGGCGTTTCGGGGTTTGTGCTTGCCGCGATGTGGGCGAACACTCCTCCCTTGCTTCCGCCGTGCCAATGGCGCACTCCCGGAAGACACAGCGCGACATCTCCTGGTCGGAGCACCTGCACTTCGCCGCCTTCCATCTGGTGGTAGCCGATGCCGTCAGTCGCAATCAAAATCTGTCCGCCCGCGTGCGAGTGCCAGTTGTTGACAACGCCTGGCTCGAACGCCACATAGCGCAATGACGGCGCGCCCGCCGCGTTTTCCGCTCCCACAAGATCTGAAACATAAGCTGTGCCGCTGAATGTGGGAAGCTTCGCGCCTTTTTTCGCGCGGCTGAATTTCAGACCGCCATATTTTTTCGTCCTGCCAGGACATTCTTCCGCATCAAGATTCGCATACTCCTCGTCGCTCAGATGAACGATTTCTCCGCTCGCGCGTTCGTCCTTCCAGTGCGGATTGTAGATGACAATTTGGCTGAACCAACTGTTCGGAGCCGCCCCATGCCAATGCCGCGTTCCCTCCGGGATTTCCACAATGTCGCCCGGCCGGAGAATCTGCGCCTTTTTGCCTTCCTCTTGATAATAGCCGATGCCTTCCGCCGCCATCACAATCATGCCGCCGTGCGTGTGCCATGCGCTTCTCGCCCCCGGCTCGAACACAATGCAGTTCGTCTCTGGAAAATTGAATGTGCCTTCGTTCGCAATCATGTCGGTGCGATAGACGCGCCCGATGAACGACGGCGAATCCCGCAAGCCCCCGACAGGAAAAGTGATTCCCTCGCGCGATGCAATTTCCCCTCCCTTTGCGCTCGTGCACCCTGAAAATGATGCCGTCAATGCCGCCGCTATTCCTGCGATGGCCAAAAAAGTTTTTCTCATTTTTTTCTCCCATAAAAATTTTTGAAGCAAGTTTAGGCTTGCGAAGGTTTAAAGTGAGCGTCGAAATGCCGCCGCTCACTTTAACTCGAGTTTTGTTCCAAAACTCGCTTATTTTCCGCGGTTTCTCATTGCATTGCGAAACCGCTTTTGCAACATTCTCGGAAGTTTACACTTCCTGCGATGTGGCAAATTAAGGAAGGTTTAAAGTAAACGGCTGAAATTGCGCCGTTTACTTTAACTACAGTTTGCATTGCAAACTGTCTTATTTACTGCGATTTTTCGCTTTGCTGCAAAATCGCGTTTGCAACAACTCCCGAATCTGAAGATTCGCTCGCTGTTGCAAATTAAGGAAGGATTTTTTTGCGTTAGGGATTGGAGCGGCGCGCCGAAGGCGCGTTCGCAAGCAGGCGAAGTCTGCTTGCGAATGAAACCGCGCAAAGCCCGACCTGCGAGTTTTCGCAGAAAACTCGTTAAGTGAGCAAAGCGAACGACTAACGCCCCTGTTTTTAAATTACAGTTTCTTTCCGAAAAATTCGATGAACTTCGCCGTTTCCATTTCCACATATTCGGGAACATGGTATGTCTCGATGTGTTGCGCTTCTGGAATCAGGAAAAGCTCCTTGTCGTTCGTGCCTGTGGCTTTTTCAAACGCCTCGTCGGTGAGATAGCGCGTGTCGGCAGTGCTTCCCGATACCATCAAAAGCGGCTGGTCTATCAAGTCCATCCTGTCGGTTGCGTCCCAAGTCATCAAGTCGAGCAGGCTTGATGTGGTGTAAAGAAATGTGGAGTTTGGATGGGCGTGCGTTCGGAAATAATAGAAGACCCCGTCGCGGTAAAGCGGAAACGGCAACTTGCGGGCATCTTCGTCCGACATGCTTTCCATGCCTCCTCCTGAAAGCGGCGCTTCTTCTCCGCGAACTTCGGCGGCGCGGGCATCACTCGCTTCTTTGAGCCTTTGCTGGATTGTCGCGATTTGGGAATCCTGAAAGCCGTTCCTTCGGACGCGTCCCGAGTTGAACATAGAAAGCGTCGCGACCGCCTTTATTCGCTTGTCGCTCTGTGCCGCGCCCAAAGTGTAGCCGCCTCCGCCGCAGATTCCGAGCGCGCCGATTCTCTCGGAATCCACTCCGGGGAAATTCGAGATGAAATCGACCATGCCGTGAATGTCGTTGATTCGGAAGGCGGGCTTGTCGGTGTGGCGCGGAAATCCGCCGCTCGCGCCTTGATACGATGCGTCCGCCGCCACGGTGATGTAGCCTGCTTCTGCCAAAGTTTGCGCGAAAAGTCCCGCCACCTGTTCTTTTACGCCGCCGTTCGGATGGGCGACCACAATCGCAGGATATGTTTTGCCCGACTTCGCGTCGTAGCCCGCAGGCGTGTAGACATTCGCCGCGATTTCGATTCCGTCCAAATCATAGCGCACCGAACGAATGTTCACTTTGCCCGCCTCGTTCTTTTCGATTGCGCCGGCATAGACCAAGCCCCACGGGTTTGAATTGTGGCTTTTCATTTTCTTCACCTCCTTGAATCGAATTCCGTTTCCCGCTGCGAAAATTGAAGCGGAAATTGAAAGCGCACATGCGCCTACTAAGATTGATTTTTTCATAAATGAACTCCTTAAAAATAATTTGGGCGTTTCCCTCACTTTCGTTCGGGTCGGGCTATTCGCGGTTTCGCTGTCGCTTCATTCGCCGCTCGCTATCGCTCGCTTACGAACGCACCTTCGGTGCGCCGCTACTATCCCTAACGCACGTTTTTCTTAATGAAATTTGAAATCGATTTCAATCCAATAACCAAATTATAGCGGTGACGTTTCATTTTGTACATTATAACTTTTTCAACGCAGATTGCGCGAAACGCAATGTAGACAATCTCGCGTTTTTTTGCTATGATTCTCGCATGACAGAAATTCCGGAAATCCGCCTGCTCAGAAACCTCATCGCCATAGCGAAGAACAAGACGATGGTCGCCGCGTCCGAGGAACTCGCGCTCTCTCCTTCTGCGCTCACGCGCTCGATGAAGCTGCTCGAAGACGAGCTCGGCGTACAACTTTTCGAGCGCACGAAAAACAAGATTTCGCTGAACGAAGTCGGGCGGGCGGCGGTGGAATACGCGGAAAAAATCATCGCGCTTTCAGAAGAAATGCGGGAAAGCCTTTCGCTTTTGGAAAAGCAAAGCCACACGATTCTCATAGGAAGTGTCGCGCCTGCGCCGGTCTGGATTCTCAAAGAAAATCCTCCGAAAGATTTCGGCGGACGAAAAATCGAATTTCAAATCATGGGCGAAAAGGAACTTATGCGGCAATTCAGGCTTGGAAAATTCGAGCGGGCGATATTTCCGTTCGCGGCGGAAAAAGGCGCGGCGTATTCCGCTGAATTTTCCTCGCAAAAAATCTGCGAGGAACGCCTTTTCTTTTCGCTTCCGAAAAATCATCGCCTCGCGAAAAAGAAGTCGCTTTCGTTTTCGGATATGGACGGCGCGACTTTCATCGTCGCATCAGAAATAGGATTTTGGGACGAGGTTCACAAAAGGAATTTGCCCCAGTCTCGCTTCATAATCCAAAGCGACAAAACCGCGCTCGAGGAAATCACGCGCAATTCGAGCCTGCCGCATTTCGTGACCGACTTGAGCATGCGATTCCAAAAGCGTCCCGTAGAGGAAAAGGCCGTCATCCCGATTCGCGACAAGGACACGACGGCGGAATTCTTTTTGTGGAAAAGAAAGTGAAGCAGGTCGATGCTTTGCGCGAATATTGCGGCACTTCGGGAAAATATTTGCGGCGATGAAACGCGGAATTTTTTATTTGAAATAAAAGAAAACGGCATGAAGCGACATATACCTTAAAAGCATTATTCAATATATGAATAAAGTATTAGACATACCTCGTTTTTTGCGCTAAAATTAAGGAAACTGTATTCAAGGAGTTTGACATGAAAAAGATTCTTTTGACTATCGCGGCGGCTTTTGCCGTGAACATGGCGGCGAGCGCGAAAAGCGTCGTGGTTTATTTTTCTGCGGAAGTCGGCGCGACCCGCGCGGTGGCGGAGCAAATCGCGAAAATCACCGGAAGCGACATTTTTGAAATCAAGCCGCGCGTCGCATACACGAAAGCCGACTTGAATTGGCGCGACTCGAATTCGCGGACGACGAAGGAATGCCACAATTTGGCGACGGTTCGTCCGGAAATGGCGGCTCTCGACATATCGGGCTACGACACGGTGTACATCGGCTATCCGATTTGGTGGGGCGAGGCTCCGAACATTTTGTACACGTTTGTCGAAAGCGCGGATTTCAGCGGAAAGACAGTCTATCCGTTTTGCACTTCGAATTCAAGCGGAGTGGGCGGAAGCGCGAGAAATCTTGCAAGAAATGCGAAAGGCGAATGGAAGAGCGGCAAACGGTTTACTCGTAGCGTCAGCGAAGCGCAGGTGAAGGATTGGAAATGAAAAAAATCGCTTTTATGATTTCATCGGCAATTTTGGCGGCGGCTTTCGCGCAGTCAGCGAAAATCGATGACGGATTTGTCCTCGTCCCCGCGGGCACTTGCACTATGGGAAGCGCGCCGAACGAAAAGTGGCGCGAGGATGACGAGACTTTGCACGCCGTGAAAGTCAATTCGTTTTATTGCGATCCGTTCGAAGTGAGGCAGTCGGACTTTGAAAAAGTCATGGGAAAAAATCCCAGCCATTTCAAAGGCGCGAATTTGCCAGTGGAAAATGTGACTTGGTTTGAGGCGATTGAATATTGCAACCGACTTTCCGCCGCGCGAAACCTTTCGCCCGCATACAAAATTTCGGGCGACACGAAAAGCGGTAAGGCGAGCGTGACTTGGAATCGCAACGCGAACGGTTACAGGCTTTTGACCGAAGCGGAATGGGAATATGCCTGCCGCGCGGGAAGCACGACGCGCTACAGTTTCGGAAACCAAGTGCATTCGGATTTCGCGAATTTCGAAGGAACTTATCCGTATTCTATCGAAGACAATTATGTTCATCACACCGACGCAAGCGTAAAACCCGGACGCGCCTTGCACAGGACGCTCGCGGTCGATTCGTTTTCGCCGAACAAATTCGGCATCTACAATATGCACGGAAATGTTTCGGAATGGTGCTTTGATTTCTACGCGCCTTACGATGTGAAAAATTCGGAAAATCCTGCGGGAAGCGCGGGCGGACATTTGCGCGTGAACCGTGGCGGAAGTTTCAATGACTTTGGAAAGCATTTGCGCTCGTGCTACAGGAGCGCGACGAATCCGATAGACGCGGACGAGAACTTGGGCTTTAGAATCTGTCGAAACTCCGATACATCATACCCGTATGGGGTATCAGCCGAATTCACCACGACTTACGATTTGAACATTTCCGTTCCGAAAAATCCAAAAATTCTCGTGGTATATTTTTCATATTCGGGAAACACGGAACGCGGCGCGAAACTCATTGCTGAAATGACCGGCGGCGATTTGTTTGAAATCAAAATGCAGCGTCCTTACTCCGGCGGCATCTATGAGGCGAGCCAAAAAGATTTGGGCGCGTACTACAAAACTCCGCTCTCGTCCCATGTGAAAAGCATGGCGCAATACGATGTGGTTTTGCTCGGCTATCCGACTTGGTGGGGAACGCTTCCGATGCCTGTGGTTTCGTTTTTGGAAGAATACGACTTCGCGGGAAAAACCATCGTCAGTTTTTCAAGCCACGGCGGAACGAAATTCGGAGACAGCGTTTCCGCGCTTTCGAAAAAAGTTTTGAAAAGTTATGTCGGCATCGGCTATGAATGGGAATATTCGCGCCACGACAAAAAGGAAATCGATGCGTGGCTTTCGCAAAACGGAATTCCCCAAAAGTGATTCTTGCTACTTTCAGGAGGAGCGATGAAAAAAGGCACGGCGAAAAAAATCGCCAAGATTTTGACTGACATTCTCATGACGGCGAACTTGGCATTCCTCGCCAATCGGCAAAACGGCACAGGGCTTTTGCTCCACGCCGTTTTGGGAATCGCGCTTTTCGTTCTTTTCGCGTTGCACCATTTGTTGAACGCTTCGTATTTCAAATCGCTTTTCAAAGGAAAATACAACGCGCGGCGAACCGTGCTTGCCGGGACCAACGCGGCTTTGTTCGCGGCGATGCTCTTGATGGCGGCGAGTTCATTGATGATTTCAGGGCTTGTTTTCAACTTGTCGTTCTTGCCGGTGAATTTCGCGTGGCGCAACATTCACGCCGCATGCTCAAGCTGGATTTTCATAATCGCGGCGTTCCACATTTCGCTGCACACACATTCCGCGCTTTCCAGGCTTGAGCGGAAAATTCCGCGCGCGATTTTTTCGCCCACTTTGATTTTGATTTTCATCGCCGGAGTTTTCGCGTTTTCGCAAAGCAAGATTCTTTCAAATCTTTTTTTGCTTTACACGGACGCAAGCCTTCGACATTCTTTCAAGACGCAAATCGCGTTTTCGATTCTGACGATTTTCGCCGTGTGCGTGGCGACTCATTTCGCGCTGAAAATTTGTGAACGCAAGAAAACATAGAAAAAACCAAATGCAATGCCATGCACTGCATTTGGGCAACAAGGAGGTTAAAAGCCGCACGATATTTTAGTCGCTCATTTAAAATGTTCCTTAATTTGCAACATCGCAGGAAGTGTCAACTTCCGAAAATGTCGCAAACGCAGTTTCGTAATGAAGTGAGAAATGGCAATCAAATAAAACAGTTTGCAACGCAAACTGTAGTTAAAAGCAACACACCATTTTGACATTGCTTTTAAACCTTCCTCGAAAACCAACATTTCCTGCGGACTTAATTTTTAAGGTGCGCGGATATTCAGATTCAAAACCCTTGCCTATTAAGCCAAAATATGTTATGGTGGTCTATATAAAATCGCAAACGCTACCGAGTGTTTGCGGATGCGAAGGCATTTTGCTTATATCGTCAGGTCTTGGAAGATATAAGCGAAGTGCCTTTTTTTTGGAGGTTTTATGGAAAAGTTTCTAAAAATTCTTTGCCCGGTTGATATGGTCATTTGGATTTTCAGCATTGTTTCAATTGTGTCCTGTTTTTGCGCGTTCAAAAACACACAGTACTTGTATTTAGTCGGCTCGCTGATAGGCGCAACTGCATTGATTTTTGTTTCAAAAGGCAATCCGATTGGACAGTTTCTTACGATTGTGTTCAGCGTTTTTTATGGAATGATTTCTTTTTCATTTAAATATTATGGCGAAATGATAACATATTTGGGGATGAGCGCGCCCATCGCTTTGTGGGCTTTGATTGCTTGGCTGAAAAATCCTTGTCAAGGAAAGAAAAACGAGGTAAGGGTAAACACTTTGTCTTTTAAGGAAAAATGCGTTTTCTTTGCCTTGTCTTTTGTCGTGACGATATGCTTTTATTTTGTTTTGAAGGCTTTGGGCACATCGAATTTATTTATAAGCACCGTTTCGGTTTTCACTTCGTTTGTCGCGGCGTATCTTACGGCAAGAAGAAGCCGTTTCTATGCAGTCGGTTATGGTTTTAACGACATAGTGCTGATCATCATGTGGAGCATGGCAAGCGTGCAAGACATAACATATTTGCCTCTGGTGGTTTGCTTCGTCACTTTTTTTGCAATGGATGCCTACGGCTTCGTCAATTGGAGTTCTATGAAAAAAAGGCAGAACGCATGAAATGCGACTCGCATGATTTTTTTTTTGACAAGTTGTAACTACATCTCGGCCCAAAAAGTTTTCAAATCTTTGTAAACCCTGCATTTTTGCGCGGTGAATTTCAGCACACAATAGTCGGGATCGGTTTTGCCTTTTTTGTAAAACAGTGTGTCGCCCGCGCGCCAGATTTCGTCCTTTACGCTTTGTTCTGTCAGAGCTTTCATTGTGCCGACAAGCATGACGCCAATATAGCTAAACCGCCCGCGCTTGTAAAAATAGACGCACGCTTTTTCGTTTGCGCTGTATTGCGCCACCCTCATTGAAGATGTGTTCGTCGTAAAATAAAAGTCGTTTCCGTCAATCTTGCGCGGAGCGAGCATCGCCTTTGTGTTGGGAAATCCGTTTTCGTCAATAGAAGAAATCATCGCGGTTTTTTGTTCCTTGATGAATTCAAAAATCTGTTCCTTTGTCATGTTTTTTCCTTGATTAGAATCTACGGAGACATCATTATATCATGTCGTTGCGTTGAATACAAGTAAATTACTAAAAGATGTCAATAGCTTGCGGAAGAATATGCCTTTGTCAAATTATCAAAATACAGAATCCTGTGAATCTTCTATTTGGCTATAATTCTTGAATTGATATTCCAAAAGAATTACACCTTTTTGGTATGACGCATATTTCGCAGATATTCCAATAAATTCTATATCGTCTTTTTCAATGTTTTTTTCAATTCCCCACGCCGCCGTTAATGTTCTGGAGCCTTCTCGCAAGGCATTTAACCAATATTTTTCTTCGTTCCAAAGTGTATCACTTGCAAGTTCGTCTATGACTTTAGGTTTTCCATAGTTTTTAGAAATTCTGTTTTTTATATTTTCAAAGGCAGATTTTATTTCCTCTCCATAATCATTTGAGGAAATTTCATCCGTCAATGCCTTTATATAATACAATCCGATTTCATCGTCAACATAAGCAAGGTAATATTTAAACAACGGGTGATGATTTGTCGGCTCTATAAAATAGGAGTCATTTTCATTGTGTACAGGCTCAATTCCACCACAGACTTCCGTAATTTGTTCCAATGTCATTCCCATTTTCAAACCAAACGGCGAGGCAAAAATCGAAAGTGGAATTGTCAAAGCTAATGCCATTGACAATAATTTTTTCTTCATATATAAAACTCCTTATTGTAAATTGTATCACATAAATATCAGAAAGTGTGAAAAATCTTTCAGGTATGTATGATTACTTTCTGCTGCTCCTGTCATTATATCTGTAATGCCTGTGGTAATTGTTGTTACTTTGTCTGCTATATGAAGACGAACCTGCCATCAAAGCCCGATATTGTGCTAAAACTCCTGGCAAGTCCGCTCGAATTTTTGGCAAGTATTTTTTACCAACAGAAGTGTTTATCAATTTCCAATTTTTACTGTTGTAAATTTCTTTTGCTAATTCATCTCTCGTTAAGGCTTCAGTTTTTGACAAATCAACTTCCACGGCTGGCATTCCAAGTTTTTTTTATTTTTTCAGCTTTTGTCTCATCGACTTTGTGTGTTACATAAATTTCAACGATAACTGGCAAAGCTCCAATAACTTGATTTGTTTCATTGTATGTTATTGGAACTATTCCTAAAATATCAGGAATAATCTCATCAATTTTTTCTTCTATTCGAATATCAACCGCGGCAAGCAATTTTCCGTTTTGCGCCAAAGGTAAAATTTTTGTTTCATAAATAATCTCTTTTGCAAGTAAATGAATCATAGTTTGATAAGCACCGACACATTCAGAATTTGAAGCATGTGCAAAATGATGGACGCGAATCTTGCCATTGTTTTTTGCCACCAATTTTGCATGGCACTTCGGGCAAAAGCAGTTGCAATTTTCGCCGTTTAGCACATCGTTGACATTTACAAGTTTGTTTTCTGAATTCAAGGCGTAAGTAATTTCATTCATGATTAAAATCTCCTATTCTAAAGTTTGAAAGTGGTTGCGCCAGTTCTTGCGCTTTTTGATCTCCCAGTTGATTTCCTAGAGCGGGAGTCAATTCTTTTATAAACCAATTTGGCTTTTGAAATTGTTGACCGATTGCCGCCATTGCAAAAGCAGTCGCGCAAGATCGGGGTATGTTATTTGAATCCATCAAACGCCTTCCTAAAATTCTCAGAGTTTCAAGTATTGTGGCGATGGAATCAGGCGTTGAAAGTCCGCTTAATTCTATTGCGGAAAGAATTGTATGTATAAGTTTTCGGGAATTCGCTTCGGCTTTTCTAATTTCCATCATTATTCCAAAAGGGTTGGGATTTTGAGTGTTCATAAATTCGTTGGAATGATGATCATGGATATCATTGTTCAACAAATGTGGATTGTCATAAGTGTCAAGCATAATGTTTTGCACGACTTTCACAGCCGCCGCATAGTCATCTTCTGTCCAATTGCTCGGAAGATTTATGGCATTTTCAAGCCTTTTCAGCGACTCAGGAATTCGTTCTATTTGTCCTGAAAAATTCCAACTAGACATTTGAATTCTCATCGCGGCTTCTCCAGCCATTTTCTTCAAGGCTTCTTTTCGTCTGTATCTTTCTTGTTTTTCGCCGTTTGTCATAGCGTTACTTCGTAGTTGATTATGTAATTGTAGTAACGCAATTTTTATTTAAAGTCAAATAACTTAATAAAGCGTTAAAATATTTTTGTGGGAATAAATCTTCCCTATGAAAAATTAACTTATGCCCAAAATGCATAAGTTGCCCATAAAAACAAAGTATTTGATATAACTCAAAGCCTTTGATAAAATTATTTACAAATTGCAAGAGGTTTGAAAGTGCTGTACAACTAGTGCGGTCACTTTCAACTTGAATTTTCTTGTAAAAAACTCTCATATAAAACATGTCCGCTCACGCGGGAAAATCAAGCATCCTCGGAAATTGTTCTGGCAACGAGCCGATAGGCGAAGGTTCTAGCCGTTTTCCTGTGGCGCTTGATTAGGAGGAAGTATGAAAAAAAACATCACAATTCTCACTGCGGTTTTGCTTGCCTTTGGCACGGCATTTGCAAAATCACCTGCGAAAAAAGGAGGCTCTATGAATCTTTCTGAACGAAAGCAGTCTATTTCTGCTGTGGCGGCGTTGTCTGCGAAAGGCGACTTGGCGAAATTGAAGGGCGAGATTGACCTTGCTTTGGATCGCGGTCTCACCGTGAATGACATCGGCGAAATATTCTTGCAGCTCTATGCCTACGCCGGCTTTCCGAGAAGTCTGAATGCGCAAAGCGTTTTGGCGGAAGTCGTGAAAGAGCGAGAGGCTTCGGGCAAGAATGTGATTTATGGCGCGACACCTGCCGCCGTTCCGACAGAAAACCGCTATGCGCTTGGACTTGCCACGATAAACAAGATTTTCAATCAGAACGGAACGCAAGGCCGCCCGCAAACGACTGGCTATTCTGAAACAACAGATGTTTTTTTGAAGGAGCATCTGTTCTCCGACATCATCGGCCGCAACAATATGAGCACGGAGGAGCGAGAACTGGCGACCGCCTCTATGCTCGCCGGAATCGGCAATGTGAATCCACAGCTTATGGCGCATATTGGCGGCGCGTTGAACAGCGGAAACTCCATAGATGAAATGCGCGATGCGTTTACATTGCTTTCTCAAAATGCTGGAAAGGCGGAAAGCAAGAACGCACTTTCTGTTTTAGACGCGGTTTTGAATCAAAGGAACTCTTCTGCGAATGCTGTTTCCGCGGCGGCAAAAAATGATGCGCCCTATCCTCCGCAGGCGAAAGTTTCTGCCTTTCCTGTAGGAAATCCGAACGATGCATACGCGCAGTATTTTATTGGAAAGTCTTGGATTTCCCGTCTTTCGCAAGTTACGGTGTCCGAAAAGGACAAGCTCAATCTTTCGATTTCAAATGTCACTTTTGAGCCTGGCTGCCGAAACAATTGGCACATTCATCACGCTGACGATGGCGGCGGACAGATTTTGATTTGCGTAGGCGGACGCGGCTGGTATCAGGAAGAGGGCAAGCCTGCAAAGGAAATGAAGCCTGGCGATGTCGTGACAATTCCCGCGAACACAAAGCACTGGCACGGAGCGGCGGCGGATTCTTGGTTTGCGCATTTGGCGGTGGAAGTTCCTGGAACGAATGCCAGCAACGAATGGCTTGAACCTGTCGTGGATTCTGTGTACAACAAGTTGAAGTAGAATTCAGGCGATATTAGATAATGAATAATAGACAGCAAGTAATAGACGAGTTTTGCGCTTTGCGGCGAAACTCGTGTATGAGACTGCTTCGCTTGCGCGGGTTGAGACAGGATGAAATCTCACGCATTCGGAGGTGAAGAAGAGGCGAAACCTCGTTCAGTTAATGAGTTACAAAATTCGCGTGGCGATGGACGCTGATTTCACCTCGGCTCAATTACCGAAGATTTGCAATGGCGTGGAGGAAAGATGAAAAAAATCATTTTTGCATTAGGCGGCCTCTCTCTCCGCAAAGGAGCGCGCGATTAAAATTGCCGTCGGCGGCGTGGAGCTTGAAGGCGTTCTCTACGACACGGCTCTCGCCGAAGAAATCGCGGAGCGTTTTCCGCTAACGCTTTCGATGGTGCGCTACGGCGGGCGCGAGTATTACGGCGGCGTGGATTTTTATCCGAAGAACGCGAGGGGCGGGCAAAAGCATTTTGCGGACGGCGACATCACCTATTGCATCGCGCATCACAACATGGCGATTTTTTTCGCGCAGACGGACAACCCGAATCTTTCCGTCGATGTCATCCCGATTGGCAAAGTCACTTCCGACCTTTCGGTGTTCGACAAACTGGGCGGTCGGGAAAAAGTGACGTTTTCGCTTAAATAAATTTTCAAAAAAAATGGGGAGGATATGCTTGCAGAAATTTTCACTTTTATCTAATATTTTTGGAGGTATAAAAATGAAAAGAATTGTTTTGGCTATGGCGGCTTTGGCATTTGGAATCGCGTTCGCGCAGACGAAGGGCGCGTCGCAGAAGAATCTCGGCACGACGAGCGTGGACATTTCCAAGCTGCGAAACGCGACGCAGGACAAGGACGCGCCGGCGGTCTATTTTTCGCGCGACATTTCTTCGGCGAGCATCCTCAAATTGTACAAGGCGACAGGACGCGAACTCAAAGGAAAAATCGCGCTCAAAGTGATTTTCGAGGGCAACGGCGTTCAGTATCTCGATCCTGCGCTGCTTTCTGGCCTTGCGAAGGAAACGAACGGCACTTTCATCGACAGCGTCTATTTCAGTTCGGCGCGCGGCACGGTGCAAGGCTCGCTCGCGATGGCGAAAGAGCACGGCTGGGACAAAGTCGCGCCATGCGAAATCATCGACAAGGACGGCGACATGGATTTGCCGGTGCGGGGCGGAAACGTCCTCAAATATTTCCGCGTGGGAAAGGGCTTTGAAAAATACGACGGCGCGATTGCCGTGATGCTCTTCAAGCCGCATTACCTTCCGCAGTACGACGGAATCACGAAGGCGGTCTCTATTCCGTTCGGCTCGCTCAGCGGAAAGGCGATTCTCCATTCGGGCGGCAAAAGCAATGCCCCGCGCTATCCCGGCGACGGCGGCGAGCAGTTCAAGCTGGCGGTGGCGGACGCGACGAAGGCAGTGAACGAGTCAAAGCCGTGGGTTTACATCAACGTCTTGGCGGACATCTGCGTTGACGACTCTTGCTCCGACGCGAAGCCCTTCGGCAACATCGGCGTTCTCGCCTCCACCGACCCGGTGGCAATCGACCGCGCGGCGTGCGACATGACGTTCGGGCAGGGGACGGACGCGCAGGCGGCGGCGTGGGAAAGGCGGCACGGCGTGGACACGGTGCTGAACGCGGCGGAAAAAATCGGCGCGGGCAGGCAGAAATATCGGATTGTGGAAGTGAAGTAGGGGAGGTGGAAGACAGGTGCAGGAATGACACGGTAATTCCTGCACCTGTCTTATAATTCTTCATTCCCTTGCCATTTTAATATCCAATCAGCAAAACTCCTTTTAGCGGAAGTTGAAGTCGATTTGAAATGTAGAGTGTTTCGAAAAACGTGTAAATCTTTTCATAATCGCCGTGAGTTCTGTAAGTGTTTATGACGGCAATGACAAGGTATTCCACGGTAAACATCATGCACGCTTCAAACAAATCTTTTAAAAACTGATTGTTTTCCGTCGCTCTGCCTGCTTCAATTTCAATCACGATTCTGCCATCCGCACTCAAAGCGTCGGCATAGAATGACTTGTCAATTACATTGTTCTTTCCGAAAAGAACAGGCACGTCGATTTTGCTTTCCTTGTCCTTTCCTTTTTCAACCGTAAAGCCGATTCTTTCAAGCGATTTACGCACTACATTCAGCACCGCATTTGATGTCAAATTGTTAGTTTCGGAATCAATCTTGTCATAATGTTCTTCAAAACAAGAGATTACATCCTTGATTTCTTGAGTGAGTCCATTCGAACGCGGAAAGAATTGAAAGTTCAGCATATAGCCTCCTCAACTATTTTTCTGATTCCAGAATCTGACAAACTTATATCTTCGTCTTGGACATAAAAGAAAATTTGCTCGTCAACGTATTCGGCTTTTTTGGAAACCCAACCATCAAAGTCCTTTGTCATCAATTCTTTTTCAAGCGAGACCACAGAGATTGGTTCGACAGTAGTAGTGCCGTCAAATGTTATCTCGATAAAGCGGAGCGGATATTCCTTGTTTTCAAATACAATGCTTTCCATAAAATCTCCGCTTCGTTTTCACTTCCCGCCCCGCAAACCGTCCCCGCCCTTGCGGGCGAGGGCGGCTTCTAGTCCGCGATTACGGAGTTCACGGTGAGCTGCTCCGAGGATACGTCGGTGAAGTATGAAGTGCCGGGCTTCGTCACCACCTTCACGCTGTAGCCGCCAGCGGAAATCCCGTAGGGGATTACCGCGTCCACGATGTTCGTTCCCGCGCGGTGGAATTGCGTCACTTTGAGCCTCCCGTTCTCGTTCTCCAGGAACACTCCCTGCTTTTCGTCGGAAAAGTCGAAGCTCAAGTTGCGCCCGGAGATTCTCAGGATTTCCGAAGGCAGGACATCGAGCGCGTCGTTCTCCGAAGCGTCGGCGTTGAGCGTGCAAATCCTGTAGATTTTCGCCGTTCCGCTAATGTCGGGCGTGACCTGCTTGTACTCTATGTTTCGGACAATCTCTTCCAACGCCTGAGGCGCGATTGAAAAGAGGAAGCCGAGCTTGTGGTTGCCGCTGTTCAACATGAAAGAGTCGCTCACCTTGGAGCAAGTGCCTGTCGCCGTCGGGCGCAGAGTACCGAACGGAAACTCGATGTTATAGCCCTTGGCAAGGTACTTGACGGAGACCTTGTTCAAAACGGAAAGCATTCCCCTGTAGTCCGCCTCCGTAAAAGACGCGTTGTAGCCCGCCATCTCGGAGATAAGCACGCTTTCGGCGAGCGTCTGGTTGCATCCGCTCCTGAAGCAGAATCCGTCTTTTTCCTCATCGGTGATGAGTGAATTTTTTACAGTCTTTATTTCAAGCATAAAGAGACCCTCCTATGGCCTTGAGTAGGTCTTTTTTAGAAAGCGAAGACCTTGAAAAAAAATCGCTTGTCCTATTGACAAAAAGGAGGGCAAATGCTATAATAAATCATTCTAATTCATGCAGCATTTGCTCTTCTTGACTAAGTGTTCCCTGTAAATGGGCAAACATTTAGAGGGAACACCCTTTAAGTGAAATCCTGCAATTTCGCCTCCTTTCCTCAATGACCATAGACATTAAGGACAATGATACTCTTCAATGTTACCACGGCTTTTTCGGCTTGTCAAGCCCTAATCTGCTTTTTTTCTAAAGTTTTTCAATGTTTTTTCCGAAAATTCTTCCCAAAAACTTATGGCTTGTACGACATACGCACAAGATGATGCTGTGCGTAGCAAAAGATAATGTTGTGCGTAGCACAAGACTATGCCGTGCGTAGCACAAGACTATGCCGTGCGTAGCACAAGACTATGCCGTGCGTAGCACAAGACTATGCCGTGCGTAGCACAAGATGATGCCGTGCGTAGCACAAGATAATGCTGTGCGTAGCACAAGATAATGCTGTGCGTAGCAAAAGACTATGCTGTGCGTAGCAAAAGATGATGTTGTGCGTAGCAAAAGACTTTGTTTTTGTACGCACAAGAAGATGTTGTCAGTATGAGGGGTGTATTTCGTGTTTTTGGGAAAAATTGGACGGATTTTGCTTTGGATTTTTTGAATGAAGTCGTCTTGTATTTTGGCGAATATGGATTGAATCTCGCTCCTTTTTATGCTATGATTCTATTGATTTGCTTCGCAAAAAAAATCTTGGAGGAAAATATGATTGTTCGTATCGCGGACATTGAGGTCGTCCCGGAGTGCTTCGACGAATATGTCTCGTTCGCGAAAAATGTCGGCGAGATTTCGGTGAGGGAAGAGAAGGGCGTGATAGCGATTTTTCCGATGGTCGTAAGGCGCGAGGCGGGAAAGGTGCGCATTCTGGAAATCTACGCGAGCGATGAGGCGTACAAAAGCCATATCGCCACAGGGCATTTCAAGACTTACAAGGAAGGCACGCTCCACATGGTAAAGTCGCTTGACTTAGTGGACATGGAAGCGATGAATCCCGACGGTATGCGCTCCGTATTCCGGAAGATGGACGCTCCCGGGGCGAGCGAAAAATGAACGGCGCGGTAGATGTCCACTGCCACAATGTCCTCCCGGACTTCGTACGCTCGCTTGAAAAACACGGCGCGCTTTTGGACGAAGGCTTTCCGCTGCCGCAATGGAGCGCGGATTCCCATGAAGAATGTATGGATGCGGCGGAAGTCGCGCTTTCTGTCCTGACGATGCCCGCGCCCCATCCGTATTTTGGCGACGCGGCGGAATGCGCGGCGATTGTCCGCGCCTACAACGAGCGTACTTCGGAAATCGTAAAAGGCGGCAAAGGTCGTTTCGCTTTTTGCGCGGCGCTTCCCTTGCCCGATGTTTCTTTCGCGATAAAGGAAGCAGAATACGCTTTGGGCTCGCTCGGGGCTTCAGGCGTGAAGCTCGCCTCGAACAGCCGCGGCCAATATGTGGGAAGCGAAGAGCTAGATCCGCTGATGGAAGTCTTGGACGGACTGGGCGCGGTCGTTATTCTTCATCCGCACAAGGCGGTTCCTGCGAACGAAGAGATGGCGGCAAGAATGCCGATCGCGCTTTACGAGTATCCGGCGGAAACCACGCGCGCGGTCTTGAACATGATTTCGCGGAATGTTCCGGCGCGATTCCCGCGCATAAAGTGGATTGTGCCGCACTGCGCTTCGTTTTTGCCGCTCGCTCTTCCCCGTTTCAGGGCGATTCACCGAGGATTGGCTTTGAAAAAAATGATGCAGGAAATTGATTGGGATGAAAACTTGTCGAAATTGTACTACGATTTGGCGGGCGCGCCTTCGCCGGATGTGGTGAAGGCCGCGCTCGCGATTTCTTCGCCCGATAGGATTCTGTACGGCTCTGATTTTCCCTATCAAGGCGCGGACGCTTTGCGCGCGAACCTTGCGGCTCTTCGGGAAAGCATTCGCGGCGATGAGACGCTGAAAGACTACGAAGAAATGTTCCTGCATGAAAATGCCGAAAGTCTCTTTGGTCTGAAATAGGAGATGCCGCGAAGTCGGCCGCGCTTTGCGAGGCTCGAAGGTGACGGCACGACAGGCTTTGCGAGGTGTCGGAATGCTCGCCGCGCACTTTGGTTGCGGCGCGCCATTTTAGACTTGCCTGATTTCGATTTTTCCTTTATATTTATGACATGAACTTCATCACTGAAAATTCCCGCATTTATGCGGAAGACGAGCGCGGCAAGGTCGTCGCCGAAATCACGTTCCCCGCAAAAGACGGCGTAGCCACGATAGACCACACGTTTGTGGACGAGTCGTTGCGGGGGCAGGGAGTGGCGGGGCGGCTTGTGGAGGCGGCGGTGGCGAAGATTCGGGCGGACGGAAACGAAGTCGCCGCCACCTGCTCTTATGCCGCGAGATGGCTTCGCGATTCGCATGCGTGAGCGGGCGGCATGGCGAGGGGTTTCTCTTGCTAGTACCAGTCGTGCTTTTCGTTCCTGTCCAGCGCGGCTATCTCTCTCATTTCCTCGTCGGACAGCTCGACGCCGAACACGCTGATGTTTTCCTTGATGTGGGCGGGATTGCTTGACCCCGGAATGGCGACGACTCCGCGCTGCAAGTGCCAGCGCAAAATCACCTGCGCGGCGCTCACTCCGTGCGAGGCGGCTATCTTTGAGATGGTCTCGTCCGAAAGCAGGTTTTGGGTATAGCCCCTGCCGCCGAGCGGATACCATGCCTGCACCGCGATTCCAAGCCTTTGCATGTAGGGCACGACGGCTTTTTCCTGATAGTACGGGTGGATTTCGTTTTGCACGAGCGCGGGCTTGATGTCCACTCTGGAGATGAAGTCGTCAATCTCTTCGACGTACCAGTTCGAAAGGCCGACCGAGCGGATTTTTCCTTGTGCGATGAATTTCTCGATTGCCTTGTACGCCTTCACGTCGTTCTCGCCGGGATGGTGGAGCAGCATCATGTCTATGTGGCCGACGTTCAGCCTGTCAAGCGCGTCTTGAATCGCCCTTTCGGGATTCGCGAATTGCTCGCCCGGATAGATTTTCGTTATGACAAAGATGTCGTCGCGCGGAACGCCGGTTTTTTCCACAAACTCGCGGATGGCCTCGCCGACTTCCTTTTCGTTGCCGTACATGTACGCCGTGTCAATCAGGCGCACTCCCTGCGAGAGCGCGGAAAGCACGGCGGCTTTGCAGGTCTCGCCGCGCAGGGAATATGTGCCGAGTCCCATGATTGGCATCTCGTAGCCTGAGTTCAGCATGATTTTCGGCGCAGTTCCGTCCTGCGCCGACTTCAAGTCGAACTCGGACACTTGCGCGAGGGGAGTTTGTCGAGGGGCCGCCTTTCCTGAATCTTTCGCGCAGGCACTGAACGCGAAGAGCGATAGCGCCGCAATCGCAATAATCTTTTTCATTGTCTTTTTCCCGAAGAATTTTTTTCGCTTTTCTCAATTCCCTGTACTGAAAATCCGCATGCTCGGAAGGCATTTTCCGTCGAGGTCGAAGAGGGCTTGGTTTTCCCAGTTGTTGCCGACTTTTCCTTTCGGGTCGCAAATCCAGTCGCCGCCCCAATAGAACACTCCGCATCCGCCGGCCGTTTCCGCGGCTTCCATCACCGCCGCCAAGACCACCGCCTGGTTTTCCACTGACGCGTCGACGCACTTTTTGCCGTTCCATTTTTTTACGGAAAGGTTCTTGAGCGCGGAGTTTTTCGCGTCCACGAGGCGCGACAGGGCGTCCACTCCCTTGTCGCACCAGACGTAGTTGCTCCAGCCGTCTTTGCCCGACTTGTCGAAAGTCCACGGCCATGATGTCTCCGCGACGAGCACTTCTTTCTTGTAGTTTTTTTTCAGCTTGCTTATGTTGGAGCGCAAGTCCGCGAGAGTGCCGTGGTTTTCGAACGCGTAGTAGCTCAGGCCGATTATCTCGTAGTCGTCGAAGTCTATTCTGTCGAACCACCACGAAAGGTCTGTCCAGCCGTTCACGTTCGCGCTTGCAAGGTGTATCATCCGCCTTATGCCGGGGTCGACTTCGCGCACGGCGGTACTCGCGGCGGAAAGGAGCGCGGCGAGATTCTTGTTGCCCTCGTCGTCGTTGTCCCACGATGAGACGGAAAACGGGGATTTCGAGCCGTCAGAAAGCGTCGTGCAGAATCCCGGGTTTATTTCGTTTCCAATCTGAACCATGTCGGGCGGGCATCCTTCGTCTTTCAGCGCGAGCAGGATTTCTTTCGTGTAGCCGTGCACTCTCTCCGCCAGTTCTTCGATTGTGGACGCGTCGTCCCATGCGGAAGGCCGCCTTTGGTTTCCTGGATCCGCCCACGTGTCGGAGTAGTGGAAGTCCAAAAGGAAATTCATTCCCTGCGACTTTATGCGTTTCGCCGAGCGTATCGTGCGATCGAGGTTGTTGTCGCCCGCCTCGTCGTTTTTGGAAGGGTCGTGCCAAATGCGAAGGCGCACCCAGTTCACACCGTGGTCTTTCAAGATTTTGAAAACGTCCTGCCTTTGCCCGGACTCGTCGCAATACGCCGCGCCTTTTTCCTCCAAGAAGTCCACGGTGCTCGCGTCGTATCCGCGCATGAAATCAGGTGAAATCTTCGCGCCGAGCGAAAAGACGTCAGTCTGCGACGCGCTTTCTTTCGAAGGCTTCGCGCTGGCGTTTGAGCAGCAGAAAGATAATGCTGCCGCGAGCAACGCAACGAGCGAGATGGTTTTCCTAGTCATTTCTTCCTCCTATGAAAAAGTCAAGAGCGAAATTCTTGGCAATCAAAAGGATATGTTCAGAAAAGCAACATAGTTTTCCGAACACATATAATGATAGCGCATGTCCAATATTTTTTCAACGCCGTTTCCGCGTCTTTGCGGAAGCGACGCTGAAGTTTTGTGAATCACTCGTAAGTTATGGTAACTGTGGCATTGTTGTTGTTTCCATATATACTAAGCGAGCCTGATTTCAATTCCGTGATGGTCGCGCCTGTTATGGTCGTGGAAACATTCGTTTCTGCCCAAGTTTCAATATTGCCTTCCCAACTTTTTCCATCAACGCAGTAACAGAACCAAGTTTTCCCTTCATCGGTTGTACTCCAATTGTTGCAAGTAACGGTGATGGTAATCGTGTTAGATTCAGAAAGGGCAGAAAAGACTGAGCCTTGCGCGACTGTAATGCCGGGAGCGTCTGCTGTAATCGAAGAAAGTGAAAAATCCTCCACCAAGATTCCGCCGTCTGTGTTCGCGCTTCCGCCGGCCGCGACATTGCTTTCAGGCGTGCCGTAGCTGAACACCGCCGCGCTGTCCAAAATCTTGTGGTCATAGTCCCAAAAGGCTTGGTTTTCCATCGCGGACGGAACGCTTCCCGCGCTGTTCGTGATCCAGTCGCCGCCCCAATAGAAAACGCCGTCCGCGCCGGCTTCTGCCGCGGCTTCCATCACCGCCGCCACCGCGTTGTAGTGGTTCTGCACGGTCGGAGCGACTACGGTTCTCTTTTCGTAAGTCGTGGTCGTCAAGCCCATCACAAGGTTTCCGCTTGAATCCACGAGCGACTTCGCCGCCTGCACGAGGCCGTTGTCGTCTTTGTCATAGTACCAAAGCTGATTGTCTGTGTTGTCGCTTTTTCCGCTTGTCCAGTCGCAAGTCCAGCAAAACGATGTCTCCGAGATTATGGCTTTTTTGCCGGCGGCTTTTATCGCCTTGATGTTCGCCTTCAGTTCTTCGAGCGTGCGGTGGCTCGTGAAAAACGGATAGTACGAAAGTCCGATATAGTCGCAGTCGATGCCGCTTGTGTTTTTGATGAAGTTGCTGACCACGGTCAGATTTCCGCCGCGCGAGGCGTGCATCACGATTTTTATGTTCGGGTCAGCCGCCCGCACTTTTTCCGCCGCCGCGTTGATATATGCCTTGAAATTGCTGGAGTCGGCTTTGCCTTTAATGTCATCGTTCGCGGTGTTTGAAAGCAGGATTCCGCCCTCGCATTCGTTTCCGAGCTGCACCATCGCCGGAAGATCCGCGCTTTTTTTGAGCGCCGCCAAAGTGTTTTCCACGAACTTCGCGATTGCCTCTTTCATCTCATTGGCGGTCGTGATTCCTTTCCATGCGTCGGGGCAAATCTGCTTTTCAGGGTCTGCCCAAGTGTCGCTGAAATGAAAGTCGAGCATGTATTGCAAACCCGCGTCCGTGGCGCGCTTTGCCAAAGCCGTGGTCACTTCAAGATTGTTGTTGCCCTGCTTGGAAGCGGTCGCGTCTTTTGACGGGTCGTTCCAAATGCGCAGTCGAACCATGTTCACGCCGCTCGCCTTGAGCACTTTGAAGATGTCGGTTTTATCGCCGTCCGCGTCGAGATATTTCATCCCCGCTTTTTCTATCGCGTAGACCGTGCTCGCATCGAAGCCGCGCACGAACTCCGCCGGAAATGCGGTCTTGCTCGCCTTGACATTTATGCCAAGCTTGCCGTAGTCGATGCCGCTTTCGGTAATCGCTCCGCTGGAGACGACGCTTCCGCCCGAACCTGAAGAAGAGCCGCCTGTGCTTTCTTCAGGTGGTTCTTTGTCAATGCTTCCACTCGCGCTATTGGAGCACGAAATGAGAATGCACGCCGCAGCCAAAATCGCCGCCGCTGTGCCGATTATTATTCTGAGCCTTTTCATAGTTTTCCCTAAAACAAAAGCCATAAAAAAAACTCCGACACCGCGCGGGCGGCATCGGAGTAGAGATGTGGAATTGGGTTATTCCCAAGTTACGGTAACTTTTGCAGAAAGCCCGTCTGAGCCTTTTATGTAAAGTCCGTTTTTCTTGATGTATTCTATTTTTGTCGAGTCATTGATTGTAAGTTGATAAACATCTTTTTCCTTAATTTTCTCTTTCCATGCAATACTGTCGCCTTTGTCGCCGTCAGTTTTTGCCCAGAACCACCATGATTCATCAGTTGTAGTGCCAGTGATATCTGTTATTGTGATTGTTATGGATTTCGTGCTTTCAGAGACTTTGTTTGCGGCAAGAACGGAAAGCGCCTCATCGCCTTTAAAAGATATTTCTTTTGATTCGTTTCCTGTTGCTTCGCCAGTTCCCCCGTTGTCACCATCGCCTTCTGGAGTTGTTGGTGTGCCTTCATTTTCATCTTGCTTCACTTCTATTTTTATAGTAGGCGCAGTTTTGTCAGAAAAGTCAACAGTTACTGAAATATTGGCATTCTTGTTCTCCTCACCGACATCGCACCAAATATTGCCTGCGCCGTTTTCAGTTGCTTTTGTTTCTTCTCCAAGTTGTACTTCTGTGCCATTTGAATCACCTTTGAAATAAAAGTCTTTTTCATTGGCAGTCGCTTTTATGCCGAAGTTCGGCCATTGTTGGTCAGAAAGCGTCAATTCAGCAGTCCAAATTTCACCTTCTGTGGATTTCGTCATCTCTGCAAGGTCATCTTTCCAAGTTTTATCTTTGTCGGTATGCCCTTGAAGCATTACTGCACTCGGCGGAGTGCCATCCCAGTTTTCATTTCCATCATCATCGCTTCCATTGCTACAGGATGTCACCCCCCCCCATAACAATACCAGAGAAGCGACCATCGCCGCAAGGAAAAATTTCTTCTTGATGTCCTTTTTCATATTTGCCTCCTAAAATATGAAATGCCAAATGCGATTGGCTTTTTAAATGCGCGCTTTAAGCAAATTCTTGCGACGCGCACAAATAAAAAATTTGATAAGTTGCGACGCAACTAGAGAAAAAATTACGTTTATGAAAGCCCTTTTGGCGGCATGGTTATTTCACCGCGTATTCCAGCTTTACCTTCATTCCGTTCGAACCTGCGAGCAGGATGCCCTTTGCAAGGTACGCGGAAAGCGGAGTGGCGGAATTTGAGGAAACCGTCGTCGTGTAGACTTTGCCCACTGTCGTGCTGCTTTCGTCGATGATTTTCACGATGCCGTTCCACGCGCCGCCTTTCTTGAAGTCCGTGAGCGTCTGGAACCATGCCCATTCTTTTGGAGCGACGGTTACGGTGGCTTTGAATGTAATGCTTGACGCGTTTCCGACCATCGCCTTCACTTCGGACGGGGAGAGCCATTGCTCGGGATTTCCCGTGCAGGTGAATTCGCCCGCCGTCTTGAACTCCTGCGCCACGACTGCCCCAAGCGACAACGCGCACAGCAAAACCAATGCAAAAATCTTTTTCATTTAAGCCTCCTAGAAAAAGAAAATTTGTCGTGATGTTAAAGTTCGCGCCGAAAATGCCGCCGCAAACTTTAACTTCGAGTTTCCTTCGGAAACTCGTTTTTTGAATTGCCTGCTCGCGCAGGCGAAATCAAGTTCCTCGGAAATTGACATTTCCTGCGGACTTAATTTCTGTCGTGCGGTTAAAGTTGTCGTCAAAAATACTGCCGACAACTTTAACTTCGAGTTTTTTTTCGCACAAATTTATTATAAATCATATTTTTATTTTGTCAAATCTTTTTTTGCGACTTATCTTGCAAATTTTCAGCAACAAAGTTATAATGGAAATATGATAAAAGAATTTTTGCCGTATGATGTCGTCCGCAACAATGCGCTCAAGCTCGCCCACAAAATCTATTCGGAGGGCTTCGTGCCGGACGTGCTTTATTGCTCGCTCCGTGGCGGCGCGTATATGGCGAACGTCGTAAGCGAATATTTCAAGATTGTGAGAAAAGGCTCGCATCCGGTTTTGTATGCCGCCGTGGTCGCGCGAAGCTACAATGACGTGCGGACTTCAGAGGATTCCAAATGCAATACGCGCGTGCTCATCGACGGCTGGACATATCCGCCCGAGCGTCTGCGCCCCGGCGACAAGGTGATGCTCGTTGACGACATTTTCGACACCGGCAACACGATAAACGCGCTCGCCGAAATCCTTTTGGATCGCGGAGTGCCGCGCGAGGATTTGAAGATAGTCGTGCACGATTTCAAGCATTTCACCTATAAAGAGCAGCCTCCGATTTCGCCCGACTATTTTTGCCGAAAATTCGATATAACGAATCCCGATGAAGATCGCTGGATTCACTACATGAGCCACGAGCTTGTCGGGCTTTCGCACGAAGATTTGGAAAAGCATTATTTCAAAGAAGACGCGGGACTTCGCCCGATTTTGGAAAGCGCGATGTTTTGATTCAATTGTAGGAAGCGTGTGGTGAAGAAACGTATTTTTTTCGCGATTTCATTGTTCTCTTTTTTTGCCGCCGCGATTTTCGCGGAAGTGACGGTCGTGAATCCTGTTCCCGGGAATTTCGCCAACGAGCAGACTTTGCTCATCGAGTCGAATGACGGCGAGGAAATCTACTATTCTTTTTCGGGTACGGATCCGCTCACTTCGGGCTTCGCGTATGACGGCCCTGTTTTGCTCGACGTTACCGGCAACGTGGAATTGCGAGTCGCGATTATTTCGGAAGACCTTTCCCAAAGCGAAATCGTGATTCGCTATGCGGTGACTCCCGCCGAAACGAAAAATCCCGAGCATGTCGAATTCTTTTCGGCGTTTGAAGCCGCCCCGGTTTTCGAATATGTCGCGGGCGAGAAAATTTCGATTCCGTTTACGCTCGAATACGCTTTCGGCGAAAACAGGATTTTTGAGAGAGGAAAGGAAGTCTCGATTTCAAAAGACGCGACGGTCGAACGCTTTTTGCCGGTTTCCTTGCGCGACGGCTTGAACGAATGGCGGTATGTCGTCCATATACTGCCGTCGAGTTTCGGAAGGCTTTCGCGCCGTGAAGTTCCGTTTGAAATCGTGGATTGGACGACGCTCATTTTCACCGACGCGAAAAAGATTTATTCTCTCGACGGCTCGTGGTGGCATGGCGCGAACGAATTTGTTTCCATCGACAGGAGCGTCGAGAACACGGTGTACTATCAGAGCGCGGACTATTCGCCCGAAAATCCCATTACGAAAATCATCTTGCCTCCGAAGTCGGATCTGAAAGTCGAGCGGCAGTTCGGCGGCGAGATAAAGATTTCCGTCTCGCAGGATTTTCCTTCGTCCGCGCCTTGCGAGCTTTGTGCGTCGCCGCTTTCACCGACGCGCCTTGTCTCCGCGGGATTGCATTCTGAAATTGTGCTCGACACTTTTTCCGCCGACAAAATCGAAGGCAACTTTCCGTTCGATGTCTATTGCGACGACGTTTACCAGGGAACGCTTTTCGTGTCGGTCTCTTTGAACCGCACCGCGCCGAATGTTCCCTTGATTGAGAGCAGCGCGAAAGGTTTTTATTCGCGCGAAAATGTGGAAGTGTCCGCGAGCGCGAAAAAAGATTTGAAGATTTTCGCGGGCATATGCAAGCCGATTGAAATTCCGCTTTCTTTCGAAATGCGCAATTTGAGCGATTTGAAATTTGACGAGCCGACTTTTTCGCCTTATAATGGAGAGACGATTACGCTTTTCGCCGACACCGAAAAAATTCTCGCGTACAAGATTTTGTTTTACAGCGAGGATTCGCTCGGCGTAAAAAGTCCGACGTCTTCCTATTCCGTGGTTGTCGACAAATACAATTTCTATGTCGACTCTTCTTCGCAGAAAAAGGAGCAGGACGGTTCGCTGTTCGCGCCGTTCAAGGATTTGTCGGAATTCTCCAGAATCGCGAATTCGCGCGATTTTTCGCGCTTTTTCATAAAGGGGGAGGCCGCGCTTCCGCCGGGCGAAATAAGCGTCGCGTCCAATGTCGAACTGCTCGGCACCGACGAGGCGAAAGTCAATATGCCTGAAAATTGCGCTGTCGTGATGAAGAACGCGGGGCTTTTCGCGCGAAACGTCATTTTTGAAAAGACGCTGCAAAATTCTCCCTCTAAAAAGCTGCGCGGCGCGGCGACGGCATTGACGAATATGTTCATAATCGAAAATTCCGCCGTCACGTTCGACAATTGCGAGCTGCTTGCGAATTTCGCGGGCGACGGCACGGTTTTGAATTTGTCGTCGTCTGCCGTGAGTTTGAACAAGTCTGTCGTCGTGAACAATTCCCAAGCCTATTCTTCCGCCGTGAGCGCGCTTTCTTCCAAGATAGGGATTTCGGATTCGCGCTTTTTGTGCATTTCGGATACCGGCGTGGCGTTTTCCGTGAACGGTGGCTTGTTCGAACTGTCGAACACGTTCGTGGAAGTGTCCGCGCGCATGTCGAGAATCGCGGAACTCATCGATACGCTCGCTTCGCTTGAAAACAATAATTTTTCTGCGACAAACGCGTTGCGCAAGACTGAAGACGACTTGATTTACACTACCGCGAAAACGAAATTCAAAAAAAATGCGGGAAATATTTTTCATGGAAACAAGTGACGCTGTGGACGAAATCGAGAAAATGATAGTCGGATTCGATGAGGCGGGCAGGGGACCGCTCGCGGGGCCTGTGAGCGCGGGGGCGGTCGTTTTGCCCGACGACTTTCCGTTTAAGATTTTGAACGACTCAAAAAAAATGAGCGAGGCTCGCCGCGCTCGTGCCGAAGATGTCATCAAGGAAAAGGCGTTGTGGGGATTTGCCGTCGTAGACCACGCGACAATCGACAGGATAAACATTTTGCAGGCAAGTCTGCTCGCGATGCGCCTCGCGTTCGAGGACATGCTTTCGCGTCTTGACGCTTGGTGCGATTCGCGCGGAATCGAAAAAGGCGTTTTCGCGCTCGAGAATTTGCAAGGCATTTCCGACGGCACTTTTTGCCCGGACGTTCCGATTGAATGCCGCGCCGTCGTCAAGGCGGATTCGAAATTCGCGCAAGTGATGGCGGCGAGTATCATCGCGAAAGTCGGCCGCGACCGCATCATGCAAGAATACGACGCGCTCTATCCCGAATACGGCTACGCGCGGCACAAAGGCTATCCGACTGCGGCGCACAAAGAAGCCTGCCGCCGGCTTGGACCAAGCCCGATTCAGCGGCTCACTTTCAGGTATTAGAAGTGCAATTTGAGAAATCTATTTCGCGATTTTAGAGACGACATGGACGCGACCGGTCTTTTTCGGAGCGGCGGGGTCTTGCGGGCGATAGTCTTCGTCCTCTTCATTCCGCTTTTTGCGGACGATTTTTTTCACGCCGTCGCTTGATCCTCCGCCGTATTTCGCTTCTTTCGCCGCCTTCCTTTCCGCGCGAAGCCTGTCCTGCTCCTTCCTGTTCTTTTGGATGAAGCGCAAGGCGTCGTCAAGTCCGCTCAAAAATTTCTGCATGTCCTCTTCGAAAATCGCAATCTGATGCCGGTCGAAGTCCGCGCCGTCACGGTTTTTGCTTTCCACCACTTGCAAGAAAACGTCGCCCGTGCGGTTTTCCTTCACGTTGAAAAAATACGCGCGGTTCGCGAGCGTAGTCTGCGTCGTGTAGAGTTCTCCTCGAATTCCCATTTTTTCTAAAATCTCCCATAAAAAGTCAAGAGCGATTTATGAAAATCGCGATTGACTTTTTAACGTGCGCGTTAAGCAATGTGTTGCGCCGCGCACAAGTATATAGGCAAGTTTGCAACGCAAACTTGTCATGATAAAAATGCCGCGCCATTTCAGCGGCGTTTTTATCATATCTCCTTCCCAAAATTTTCGACACGTTCGACAATACAGCCGAAAAATCCGTCTCGTAATGAAATGACAAACGGCATAAATAACGAGCTTGTGCCAACAAACTCGAAGTTAAAATCCGCATTGCATTTTTAACGTGGATTTTAACATTCCCTGAAATCTTCAGTGGATTTTAGCGGAGTGTATCACATTTCCAAAAAAAAATCAAGCGGAAAATTGCTCGCAGACGTTTTTTACTTCCTCGAAAAGCGCGTCCATCGCGCGCGCCGTGGTCGAAGGCCCGAAACTAAAGCGCACGGAATTTTCGCGCAAGGCTTTTTCGATTCCCATCGCTTCCAAGACCGGGCGCGAAGCCTTTTTCGAGGAGCACGCGCTTCCGGTCGAAATCGCAAATCCTTTCGCGTCGAGCGCGCGGAGCATCACGTTTCCGGGGATGCCTGTAAACGCCGCCTGCACGATCCACGGAGAAAAATTTTCGTCGCTTGGATTTTCCGCGCGGGCAGGGGGAATGACCCTGCACGATTTGATTGTGCTCAATTTATTTATGAAATCGGCGGTGAGTTTTTTCTGCGCCTCGAATTTTTCTTTGAAAGAATTTCCTGCGTAGCGTTCGATGCATTTTGCGAACGCCGTCGCGCCGAAAAGATTTTCCGTTCCGCTGCGGATGCCGCCTTCCTGTCCGCCGCCGCGCAAAAAAGGCTCGATTGGATTTTTCAAGTACAAAATCCCGATTCCGCGCGGCCCGCAAATTTTGTGCGCGCTCGCCGCCGCGCTGTCAATCCCGCGCTTTGAAATGTCGAGCGGAATTTTTCCCAAAGCCTGAACGCAGTCCACATGGAATTTCGGCCGCCTTCGCCCCTTGTAGAATTCGTCGAGCGTGTCCGCGATTTCGCAAATCGGCTGAATCGCGCCGGTCTCGTTGTTCACCGCCATCACGCCCACGAAAAGCGTTTCGTCCGTGAGGCATTCGCGGACATTTTGCGCCGTGACGATTCCGTTTTTGTCGCACGGAATTTGCCTCACCGAAAACCTGCAGTGCTTCAGTTCAGTCGCCATCTCGCGCACGGCGGGATGTTCGATCGCGCTGAACAAAACCTCGCCGCGTTCTGGACGGTTCAAAATCGAAAGCAGCGGAATGTGGTTCGCTTCCGTTCCGCCCGAAGTGAAGAAAATGTTTTCCGCGCGCGCTCCCAACGCCGCCGCGCATGTTTTCCGTGCCTCGTCCAAAGCCGCTTTCGCGCGCTTTCCCTGCGAATGCGCGCTCGAAGGATTCTGCCAAAATTCAAAACTTTCTTCCAACGCCTCGCGCAGGATTTCTTGGTCCGGAATCGCGGTCGCCGCCCAGTCGAAATATTTTTCCGCGATTTCTTTTGAAATTGAAACTAAAGGCATTTTAAGATTTCCTCGTCGCTGATTTCTCTGATCAGGTTTTCGCAAAGCCCGCACTGCAAGATGAGGCGGATTTTCTTCGAAGAATTTTTCTTGTCGCGCCGCATCGCTTCCAAAAGTTTTTCCGCGGAATCTTCGCCAGAAAAGACGCTGTGCTTCGCCGAAATTTCCCAGCCGAAAAATTCGAGCAAGTCCAAAACTTGGTCTTTGTATTCTTGCGGGCAAAGTCCCAGATTACAGCTCACGCAAAGCGCGCGGCCGATTCCCCAGCCCACTGCGTCGCCGTGCGAAATCTTTCCTAGCCCCGCCCTTGTTTCGAGCGCGTGCGCGAACGTGTGCCCGAAATTCAAAAGCATGCGCTCCCTTTTTTCGGTCATGTCCTTTTGGACGACGCGAGCCTTCGCCTCGACGCTCTTTGAAATCATCTTGAAGACGAAATCCTTTTCCCGCAATTTCACCTTTTCCTTTTGCGAAGAAATTTCATCGAACAATTTTTTGTCGAACAAAAGCGCGTGCTTGAACGCTTCGGCAAAACCCGAACGGTATTCCGCGTCGGAAAGGCTCTGCACGAATTCGGGAAACACGAAAAGCCTTTCGGCGGGAAAAAACGCGCCTATCATGTTCTTGTAGTCGTCGAAGTCGCATCCGCTCTTTCCGCCCAAAGCCGCGTCCACCATCGAAAGCAGCGTCGTGGGAACTAGTTCGCACCGCGCTCCGCGCTTGTAGATTGCCGCCGCGAAAGCCGTCATGTCGGTGACCACGCCGCCTCCGATTCCCACGAAAATGTCCTTGCGTGAAAAAGCCTCGTCCAAGGCCGAGCGCACTATCGCGAGCACGTTTTCGACAGTCTTGAACTCTTCCCCGGCAGGAATGACGACGAGCGCGTCGCCTGAGAATTCTTCCTGTCCGGCGAATGCCAGAGGCTTCGCGGATTTTTCAGAAGAAAGCGCGTCCGCGTCCATTCCGAACTTGCCAAAAAAATCCGAGACGCTTTCTAGCCTCGCGACGTTCGTGTCCGTGACGAAAAGTCTCCGGGCGTTCGCGTCGGATTTTTTTTCGCCACGGAAAATCTCCGTGAGCGCGGGTTTTCCGGAAAAAAAAGAAATGCGGGTCTGTGGCGCGGCGATGAACTGCCGTCTGTATTTTATCGTGAAACTTGAATCAGCGTTTTGCATGGGAACATTCTAGCGGATTTTTGCTTTTTAGGCAAGACGAAGCGGGGCGTAATCCGCGATGCCATAGTATGGAAAGGATAAACAAGATGGCAATTGAAGAAGCGATGGAAGAAAAAATCATAGAAGCCTTGAAGCTGAATCTTCCTACGGAGCAAATTCAAAAAATCTTCAATGTGTCAAAATCAAAGATTCAAAAATTGCAAGAAGGGCTTCTCGTGGCGATGAATTGAGAAAACTGTTGACTAATATTCCTTGTCCATAGACTCGAGCTTTGCGATTTCCGCCTCCACGCGCTTAAGGTCGCGGCGGAGGATTTTCTCGTAGTCAAGTTCCGCGCTTCCTATCCGCTCGCGCTCGTCCTCCCAATACTGCAAGTCGGTGATGAAGAGCCAGCGGAATTTCGTCTCGTTCGCCTTTTCCGCCCATAGCTTCGCTTCGCGCCAATAGTACAATCCCGCCTCATAGCAGCTTTTCGCCTTGTTCAGATTCGCCAGATATTCGTCGCGCCACGGAGCGTCGTAAAAATAAATCGCGCGCTTGTCGTACACGCGGGCGAGCCTTTGGTGCTGTTCTATCAGTTTCAAATTCAAATGCATTTGGAAAAGGTTGCGATATTTTTCCCACTGCTCTTCGTTCTCGATTTTTGCCGCCGCGTAGAGCGGGTTCGCGAAATCCGCGCGCACCGCCTGTTCGAGCCAATAGATGTTCTCCATGCAGTCGTCCGGGAACTGCTGGTAATGAATGTGATAGAGACGGTAGAAATCCTCCTTGTATTTCACCATATAGGAAAAACAGGGAAGCGCGCCCGTTATCGCAAGCAGAGAGGATGCAAAAATAATTTTAAAAAACTTTTTCACACTTTGCTTATCGGAATATAAGGGACTTGAGTTTAGTAAATTTTACAATTTAAAATTTCGGACAAAAATCTCGAAAGATTCTAAAAATGTACAGTATTTTAAACACAATCTGTATATAAAACATCACGAATTGAGAAGCTTTCTAGTTTTTTTGCCATATTTTTTTTATCGCAAATTTTTTATTGCGCGAAACTTTCCGCAGACGGTTTTATCGCAAGTCTTTCGCGCGGATTACATTCCAGATTTTTTCCGCGATTTCGTCTTTGCCGAGCGTCGCGTCGATTTCGACGACTTTCATTTCGCTTTGCGATTTGAATTCGCCGATCGCCTTTTTGTAGCGGGCCGCGGTCTCGTCGAGCATCTTTTTGTTTTCGTAGATTTCTTTTTCCTCGCCGCGCGCGTCGATTCTCTTGAGCGCGGCGTCGCTTTTTATGTCGAAAAAAAACAAGATTTCCGGGAGTGGAAAGGGGCGGTTAAGCATTTTTGGAAGTTCCTCGCCGCATGTCGCGCCCTGGTATGCGAGACTTGAAAAGATGTACCTGTCGCAGACTACGATTTTTCCGCTTTCGCACTGTTCGACGATTCCGCCCTTCGCCCAAAGATGTTCGGCACGGTCGGCGGCGAAAAGGTAGGCCGCCGTCTGCGCGGAGACTTTTGTTTTTCCGCCGAGGATTTTCCGCAAGAATTTTCCGGTTTCGCTTTCGGTCGGCTCGGCCGTGAAAAACATTTTTTTTGCCTCGCCGCGCCGTTTGAGCAGTTCGATTTGGGTCGAAGTGCCGCTTCCGTCCAGTCCTTCGAAAACGATGAAATTTTTTTGTATCATTTTGTGCCGCCTTTTATTTTATTATATGATGTGTACATTTTGGTAAAATTCCGATAATATAATAAGGTATACCAAAATGCAGAATTGTGCAATTGCCTTTGAATTTTTTGTTGCGAGGAGCGGGTGATAAAGTCTCGTTTCGTAAAAGTTGGCTTGTGTGTAATATTTTTTCTCTTGCTCGTGGGAGCGTCGAATCTGCTGTTGAGACCTGTGTATGACAGGATCGGCGGCGGCTTTCAAGATTTGCTTCTTTCGCTGAACCGCAAGGCGGAGGAGGAAATCGGACTTCGCTTTTCTTACGAATCGCTTTCGCCGTCGATTTTGGGAAGCGTGGACCTCAACAATATTTCGGTCGTGGATTCTCAAAGCCAAAAATCCGTAGTTCTGGTGAGACGGATTTCCCTTTCGTATTCGATTTTGGACTTGCTCAACGCTCGCTTTTCTTCCGCGCTGAAAAGCCTTTCCCTGCGCGATGTGGAAATAGAGCTGCTTGAGGGCGAAAATGATTTTTGGCTGAAAAAAATTTCAGGCGAAAAAAATTCAAAAGGCTTGGATTTTTCGTCGCTTGAAAACATTTTTGAAAATTTAGACTTTTCTTTTTTGGAGACGGTGAGGGTCTACCGGCTGCATGGCCGCTACAAGAATCCGCGCTTGACTTTGGATGCGAATGTGAACAAGGTCAATTTTTCGGGCAACAGGCAAGGCGGCGCGGTCGCCACGGTTCTCGGCAACTTTGACTTGGCGTTCGCCGGGCAGAATGTTTCCGGCAACTTGAACTTTTCGGCGACGCTTCCAAAAGGCGTGAACGGCGGAAGCGCGGTCTTGCGTTTTACGAACCTTTCGGCGTTTGGATACCGCGTGCGATATCTGGGCTTTCTCGCCGACTATAAAAACCGCGCCTTCAACTTGAGCATGCTTCCGGGCGCGCAAAATATTTTCGTCCATGCGAGCGCGTCGCTTGACAGCGGCGACCTCCATGCCGATGTCAAGGCGGACGGTTTTAACATTTCGCGCCTTGTCCGCGCCCCGAAACACACGGAGATGATAGACAGCCTTTTCGCGATGAATTTCTCGCTTGACGCGAGCGCGGACTACAACATAAAGAGCGGCGCGCTTTCGTATTCTTCCAAAGGCGACATTTTCGTTCCGTCGGGGGCGATTCCCGCCAAAGAGTTCGCCGACGACATTCTTGTCTCGTACAGCTTTTCGGGCGACGAGAAAAAAATCGACGTGCCTTATTTCAGGACGAGCGGCGAACGCTACAACTTGAGCTTCGAGGGCGGCTTTGATTTCGTGACTTTGCAACCGGAAGGAAATCTCTACGTCGAGTCTTTCGTGCTTCCGAACGGCGGCGAATTTTCGAGCGAACTTTACATCGAGCCTCAGGAGCGGGGCTTCATGTGCTTTTCGCCGCAATTGAGGTTCGGCGAGCAGACCCTTACCGCCGCGCAGATTTATGTCATTCCCACAGAAGATTCGTGGGACGTTACGTTTGAAGTGTCAGACTATTCGCACCTCGAGTCGGAAACGCCGGGAACGTTTTCGTTCTACGGAAGCTACGAGCGGGCGACTAAAGAATTTCAGGCTTCGGCTTCGGTGAACACGATTTACATCGACACCGTAATTTTGCTCGCGGCTTTTTTCTCGGACGAGGCTTTGCGCCCGATGTTCTCTCGCGCGAGTGATTTTGCGAAGCCGTATGTTTTCTCTTGCGACGCGTTCGCGTCAGGACAAGGCAGAGAATATTCATTCAACGTGCCTTACGCTTTCGCCGCGAACACTCTCCGTGACGATCAGATGCTGATTTTCGCCGCCTCCGGCAACAGGGACGGCTTGCGGCTTTCCGATTTTGACTTGGCGTTCGCCGGACAGCACCTTTCGGCAGAAGCGGACAGCCAGTTTTTCGGCGAGCAAAGGGAAATGGCGATGAACGGACGGCTTGAACTCAACGGCATGCCGTACAATTTCAGCGGGCTTGTCGGCGAAGGGTGGGCGAGCGTAAGCGCGGACTATGGATTCAGCCTTTCCCTGAACGCGGACAAAGCCGGCTTCGTCACGGGACTCTTTTCCGTCGAGGATTTGCCTTTGACCGTGAGCGAGAAAACTTTTTCGCTTACGAACGATTCGGCTTTTTCATATTCCGCCGAAGACGGGCTGCTCTTGGACATCCGGCGGTTTGAAGGACGCTTGCTTGGAGACTCGTATCTCAGCCCCGCAATCGCGTTCGTCGCAAGCGTGAATTCGCATGGCGCAATCTTCGAGAACATTTCATATTCCGATACGGTGTCGACCCTTTCAGGCGGCGGGAACATGTTTTGGGTCGGAACTGTAAAGAATTTTGAAGGCGTGAATTTTTCGCTCGACCTCGCAAATCCCGCCGGCATAGAAAGCGTTTCCCTTTCCGGAAGCGTCTCCAATCCTTTGGGCGCAAAAATGTCTTTTCAAGGAGAAGGTGCGGACAATTTTTTCGTGTCCGCGAATTTGAATGTCAATTCCTTGCGCTCCCAGCGTTTCGTGCGGAATTCGCGCGAAGCCGATTCGCTGAACGCCGCCATTTCCGTGGAGGGAAGCTTGGGAAATCCTTTTGTGACGATTTCCATTCCGAGCGCGGCGTTCATGGTGCAGGACTACCCGGTTTCCTTGCGGGCGGAGGCGGTGTTCGAGAACAAGGTTTTCCGCGCGCACGATGTTTCGCTTGACGCGGGCAGGGCGCAAGTCAACAATCTTGAGCTTTCGTTCGACCTTGAAAAATGGATCGGCGACATGTCGTTCGACTTCGAGGCTACGATGCTGAAAAAGAAATTCTCTTCCAAGGTTTTCGCGTCGGCGCAGTCTTTGAGCGAGACGAAATCGCTTTTCCCGGAAGCCATGGAAATCTCGCTGGACACGGGGGCAATTCTCGAAAACGGCATAAAGAAATACGGCGCGCTTCATCTCGGCATTGTGAAGATGCAGGACGATTTCATAATATCCTCGAACGAAAACCTGGGGCTTTCCGGGACTTATTCGAACTATAGGAATGTCAGCCTCAAGATGGACAATTCATGGCCGATGAAACTGAGCGCGGCAGGCGTCGTTTCTCGCGACGAGCTGAATTTGGTTTTTTCGGACATCCGCGCCGACCTCGCGAAAATTTTCAAGTCGCTTGACTTGGACTTGATGAAAATATACAAAGGCAGTTTGTCCGGCGGATTCGCCGTCATGGGTAGCGCGCGAAATCCGTATTTTTCCGGAAGTCTCGATGTCGCGAACGCTGAGTTCAATTTCCCGCAGTTTTTTACGCGGCATGCCGTTACGGACAAGATTTCCCTCATCATGTCAGGCTCGGAATTTTACACGGAGCCTACGCGCTGCATGTTGCGCCGCGCTCCTGTGGATGTCACGGTGAACGTGCAGATGAACCGCTTCGCTTTTGAAAACCTTGATGTCCGCGTGAGCGTAGTCGGAAACACGTTTGCCCCGCTGAACATAAATTATCCAGAAATTCACATCAGGGGAAATGTCATCGGCGATGTCGGGATAACATATGATGGCACTACGGTCGGAGTTTCCGGGGAAGTCACGGCGAAGGACGCGAACGCGGAATTCGGGGCGACGCGAATCAACGAAATCATCGGAGGCCTGATTCCGAAACTCAAGAACGAGGATAATGCGTATTCGAAGCCTGTCGACATATCGCTGAAAGTGACCGCATTGTCGCGCGTACAGATTTCATATTCTTCGTTCTTGCGCGCGGTCGTCGTTCCGGGAAGCGCGATTGACGTGTCGTATTTCAGCGACCAGTCTCTCCTTTTGCTGGACGGAGACGTTCCGATACGCAGCGGCGAGATTAGCTATCTCAATTCTAATTTTTACATAAAAAGCGGCAGCATCCACTTCAGTGAGAATGACGAGAGTTTCGACCCGCGCATAACCGTGACGGCGGAGACGAAGACCCATGACGAGGACAACGACAATGTCACCGTGACTTTGCTTGTCGACAACCAGCGCTTGAGCGAGCTTTCTCCGCGCCTTACGGCAAGCCCCGCGAAAAGCGAGCGCGAGATTATGGAAATACTCGGCAACATAATCACCGCCGACTCCGACAACGCGGCGAATTTCGCGCTCGCTACGGGCGACTACGCTTTGCAGATGGTTTTTACAAGAAAATTGGAAAATGCATTGCGCGATTTGCTTAAATTTGATATATTTTCTGTAAGGACTATGGTCGTCCAGAATGTTCTGAAGCAGGGAATCGAGCAGACAAGTTTTTCAAATCCTGCCGGTAACTATTTTGACGATACGACTGTTTATATTGGTAAGTACTTGGATAACTCTATATTTGCCGATGCGATGCTTCGTCTTGATTATGACGAAAACCGTGTGGGAGACCGATATACGGTAAATGGGCTTTCTTTCAGGCCTGAAATCGGCTTCGAACTGGACAGCCCGTTTGTGAATATAAGGTGGAGTATGTCGCCGGAATTTGAGGACCTCCTGAATCTCAGGCTTGTCCAAAACACGGCCCTTACATTGTCCTGGAAATTAGATTTTTGATTGGAGTTGTAAAAAATGTTTTCAAAAAGTAGGGTGGCTTTGATATCGCTTTTGTTTGTCGCGCTTTGTTCTTTTGTCGCGTTCGCGCAGGAAGAGAGCGACGATTGGTATATGGACAAGCCGATTACGAAAATCACCTTCAACGGACTCAACAATATAAAGAGGTCGGAAGTTTCGGGTCTCGTATCGAGCTACATCGGACGGAATGTCGGAGACTGCTTTTCCGATTTGCTGAACCGCCTTGAGGCATTGGATTATTTCGAGGAAATCGAGCCTGGCGCGAGCCACGATTCGGGCGACGGAGTCATCCTTATCATCAATGTCGTGGAAAAGCCCGTGATTTCATCGATACGGTTTCACGGCAACAAAAAAATCAGGAATCCTCCGTTGCGGGAAGCACTCACCATAAAAGTTGGCGACATCTTCGTCGAGTCCGAAGTTTTCATTGAAGAGCGGGCGTTGCGCGACGTTTATCTGGACAAAGGATTTACGGACATAAGGATTTCTCACACGACGCAGGAAACTGACGCGGGAGTCGTCGTCACGTTCAACATTTCGGAAGGAAACGAGACTTCCGTGGTCGCGATAAATTTCGAAGGCAATACCGCGTTCTCCTCGAAGAAGCTCAAGAGCAAGACAAAGATGAAGGTCGCCGGCCTCGTGCAAAAAGGCTCGTTCAAGGAGTCGCAGCTGGAATTGGACAGGCAGGCGATAACGCAATTTTACATGGAGCGCGGTTACCTTGACTTCAACATCATCGACGTGACGCGCGACATTTCCCGCAACGAAAAGAAAGACCGCGACGAGATGACGATTACCTATTATGTCTACGAAGGTCCGGTCTACATTTTTGAAGGGCTTTCCTTTACCGGCAACAAGGTTTTTAGCACGGAGAGGCTTCAGTCCCTGCTCGTCTTGAAAGAAGGGGATGTCTTCAACGCGACGAAATTTTCCGAGAGCCTCATGCGCGTAAGCGATTTGTATTACGAAAACGGCTATACCGAAAATTCTTTCCAGCCGGCGGAAAACCGCAATCAGGCGGAGCGCAAGGTCTCTTATGTCCTCAACATCACGGAGCGCGACAGAAGCCATGTCGAAAGCATCATAGTCAAGGGAAACACGAAGACAAAGGATTTCGTAATCACCCGCGAACTTCCGATTGAAAGCGGAGACGTCTTTTCAAAGGCGAAGATTACGAACGGGCTTCGCAATCTCTACAACTTGCAGTTTTTCTCGAGCGTCGTGCCGACGATAGAGCCGGGAAGCGACTCCAATTTGGTGGACATCGTCATTTCGGTCGAAGAGCAGCAGACCAACAGCATAGAATTCGGCATTACGTTTTCTGGTGTCACCGATCCTGACGACTTGCCGTTCTCCCTATTCGCGCAATGGTCGAATTCGAATTTCCTCGGATTGGGAAAAAGGGTTTCCGCCGGCATAACGCTTTCCGCCGAAGAGCAGTCCATAAACTTGGGCTATACCCAGAACTGGCTTTGGGGACTTCCGATTACTTGGAACGAGGCAATCTCGTTTTCCCACGCGCATGCGAAGTCGTACAGGCTCGGGTTCGACCACAGCGGACGACCTGTATACAACGATTATTATATGGAGTACGAGAGGTGGAGGCTCAGCGCGGAACATTCGTTGGCGTACCGCTGGATGCCTGACTGGGCGGTGCTTTCGATTTCAGGAGGCCTCACCGATGCCATTACGGATTTCGTGTATGACGAGGATTTGTATACGCCGCTTGACCCGACGATTACGAGATACGCCAACAACTGGGGGCTTACGAATTCGATTTGGGCGAAATGGTCGATGGACGCGCGCGACATAAACTACGATCCTTCAAAAGGTTGGTTCTTCAGCCAGCGCGTCGCTTGGTATGGAATCCTGCCGATTGAAGTGGACTACTTTTTGGGTTTGGACACGAAGCTTGAAGGCTATGTGACGCTGTTCAACATTCCGATAACGGAAAAATGGGCGTTCAAGATGGTGCTTGCGGGGCTTTCAAGCCTCTCGCTCCAATTCCCGACGCCCAATTCGCAGGTAAGCGACATAAACAAGCTTTACTTGGACGGTATGTTCAACGCGCGCGGATGGACCGAAATCTACAATTCCGACAAGGGAAGCGCGATGTGGAGCAACAGCATAGAGCTTCGCTTGCCTTTGGTGCCGGGAATGGTCGCCATTGACGGCTTCTTTGACATCGCGGTGATAAAAAACACTCCGCGCGACTTGTTCGGTTCGACGGGCATAGAGGACTTTTATTTCAGCTTCGGACCTGACATCCGAATATTGATGCCGCAGTTTCCGCTTCGTTTGCTTTTCGCGAACTGCTTTCGCATAAAGGACGGCAAAGTGGATTGGGGAGACACGATGAAATTCGTGCTTTCATTCAACTTGGTCAACAGATAAATTAAAAAGGAGATATGATAATATGAAAAGATTTTTCGCATTGTGCGCAGTGCTGTTTGCGGCGGGAGCAGTTTTCGCGCAGCAGCACATCACGAATTTCGGCATCGTGGACACGAACCGCGTCTACGAGCAGTTTTTCCGCAACTCGTCTGGCATAAAGACGTACGAAAAAAAGCGCGAGGACTTTCAGAACGAAATCAACAGGCGCACCGACGAAATTCGGGAATTGCAGGACAAGCTGCAGGAGGCGAAGGAATTGGGATTGGATTCCGAGGCGAAGAAGCAGGAAAATCTGATTCGCACGAAGTCCGCGAGCCTGAAAACATACACGCAGACGAAGCAGACCGAATTGAACAATCTCAAAAAGTCGCTTACTGAAAACAACGAATTTTACAAGGACTTGAACCGCATAATAAAAAAGGTCGCGGAAAACGAAGGTCTTTCGATGGTTTTGAATTTGCAGCAGAGCAACGGAATCCTGTGGTATAGCACTGCGGTCGACATCACTGACAAGGTAATCGCAGAATTAGGTATGTGAGATGGGCGAGCAGACTCCTTTGATGGAGCAGTATGAGAAAATAAAGCGGGAACACAAGGACGAGGTTCTTCTTTTCCGCCTCGGAGATTTCTACGAAATGTTCAACTCCGACGCGCAGGAAGTGTCGCGCCTTTTGAATTTGACTCTGACCCACAGGGGCGCTTCCCCGATGTGCGGCATTCCTCACCATGCGGCGAAAATTTATATCGCCCGCCTTTTGCGTTTCGGAAAAAAAATCGCCATCTGCGAGCAAGTCGGACCTATCGCGGCGGCTGGCGGTCTCACCGAGCGGAAAGTCATAGAAGTGATAACGCCTGGCACTGTCATCGAGGATGATTACCTTGAACGCGCTTCCAACAATTTCCTTGCGAGCCTGTGTGTGGTAAAAGGCCGCGCCGCCTTCGCGTACATAGACGTGAGCACGGCGGATTTTTTCGCGACCAGTTGGCAAGCCTCCCTTATGTCCGACAATTTGCCGAAGGAAATGACGAGAGTCTGTCCGAAGGAATTGCTTTTGCCTTTGTCGCTTCGGGAGAGCGAAGTCGCGCTTTCTGTCATGGAAATGTTTCCTTCGATGGTGATTTCATATTATCCTGACTGGCACTTTAAGAATTCGACTTCGTATCAGAGGCTCACGCGCCAGTTCAAGACGCAGAATCTCGCGCCTTTTTCTTTGGACGAAAATTCTGCGGAAGTCGCGGCTTCTGGATTTTTGCTGGACTATATCGACAAGACCACGAACGCGAAAATCGACCATATCAGGGGGATAAAAGTCTATCATGAAAGCGAATATGTGGTGATAGACGACGCGTCTCGGCGCAATTTGGAAATCCTTTCAAATTTGCGCGACGGAACTTCTTCGTTCACTCTTCTGGAGACGGTGAATTTTACGCTGACGGCGATGGGAAACCGCACGATAAGGCAATGGCTTTCCTCTCCGCTCACGGACATAAAGAAAATTCTCGCGCGCGAGCGGCATGTGAAATTGTTCTTCGAGAACGATGATTTGCTGGAATCGGTTCGGACGGAACTTTCGAAGATTCTCGATGTCGAGCGGCTCGCGGGCAGGATTGCGATGGAAAAGGCGCACGCAAAAGATTTGGTGGCATTGGCGGTCAGCCTCGAATCATGGCTCTTGGTCCAGGAGAGGCTCGTGCGCTACGATTTCGGCACGATTGACGGCGATGCCGCGCAGAAAATCGCCGACCTGATTCGCCGCGCCATCTGCGACGATCCTTCGACTCTTTTGACGGAAGGGCGGCTCATTCGCGACGGATATTCCGAGGAACTCGACCACTACAAGAGCATCGGGCTTGACTTCAGCGAAAATTTGGCGGAATATTTGGAAGAGGAAATCGAGGCGACCGGAATTCCAAATTTGAAGATAAAGAGCAACGGCGCGTCGGGATATTTCCTTGAAGTGACGAAGGGAAAGATTTCCAATGTGCCGAGCCATTTCATAATGCGCCGCTCGCTTACGAATTCCGACCGCTATACGACCACGCGCTTGCAGGAATTGGAGCGCGAACTGAACAATGCCGACGCGAACATAATAGAAACCGAAAAGAATCTTTTCTTGGATTTGCGCGCGCGGCTGGCGGAATATGTTCCGTACCTTATGTCGCTTGCCCACGAAATCGCGTACACGGACGCTGCGGCATCGTTTGCGAAAGCGGCGAAAGTCAACCGATGGGTTTGTCCGCAACTCGATGAAGGCTTGGAATTTTTTGTCGAAGACGGCCGACACCCGGTAGTGGAAAAGCATCTTCCTTCGGGCGAATTCGTTCCGAACGATTTGGCGATTACGGGATTTTGCGAAGAGGCGTCTTCCGGCGAATGCGAGACTTCTTTTTCGCTGATTACCGGTCCTAACATGGCGGGAAAGTCTACATACTTGCGGCAAAACGCGCTGATCGCTTTGCTCGCGCAGTGCGGAAGTTTCGTTCCTGCGAAAAGCGCGCGGATCGGACTCGTCGACAAAATTTTTTGCCGCGTCGGAGCGAGCGACAATCTCGCCCGTGGCGAATCCACGTTTCTCGTGGAAATGACGGAAACCGCGAGGATTTTGCGCGGAGCCACTTGCCGTTCGCTCGTGATTATGGACGAAGTGGGGCGCGGCACTTCCACCGAAGACGGGCTTTCGATAGCGTGGGCGGTGAGCGAGCATCTCCTTTCCGCGCTGAAATGCCGCACCTTGTTTGCGACGCATTATCACGAACTCACGCGGCTCGAACATTCCGCGATTCGCATGATGTGCATGGACGTGAGCGAAATCGGAGATTCCGTGGTATTCTTGCGAAAGATAAAAGAAGGCGCTTCTGAAAATTCCTACGGAATACATGTCGCGCGACTTGCCGGCGTTCCGCAAAGCGTGATTTCACGGGCGAACGAAATTCTCTCATGGATACAAAACCGCGCCGGCGAACATCCGCTTGTTCCCAAAGACGCTTTGCAAAGTGCGGATGCGGAAAGCAAAGTCGAGCCTCCCCAAAGCGCGAGTTTTTCAAGTCCCGGACTTTTCAGCGACGAGGAAATCGTGCTCGACGAAATTCTTTCTGCGGACACCGACAATCTCACGCCGCTTGCCGCCTTGCAGCTCATCGCGCGGTGGAAAAAGAATTTGTCCGGCGTTTAAAATTGTCATTGAAAATGTCGCGGCAAATTTAAATTTTTTTGAAAAAAAATCTTTTTTGCTCTAAAAAGTTCACAAAAAAATATATATTATATGTGTGAATGATTTTTTTGAACGCCCGCTTCGTGGCAAGGCACCGCCTGATTTTCGGAAAGCGCGCGCCGCTGTGCGTTCCGCCTTTTCGCAGATCGTCCAATATCCGCTTGCGATGGTTTATGGCGCGGAAGAATGCCTTTCGTGCGGTAGAACTACTGTGTCTGTGCCTGTATGCGCGAAATGTCGGGAAAAGTTGGAAAATTACGTTCGGCTGAATTCGGAAGGGCGGTGTTCGAAATGCGGAAGATTTTTGATTTCGGAAATCGGAATCTGCATGGAATGCCGTGAACGCGCCTTTTTGAGTTCGCTCGACGCGCTTTATCCGCTTCACTCGTACCGGCAGTGGAAAAAGGATGTGGCGTTCGCATGGAAGATTGAAGGACAAAGGAGGCTTTCTCCTTTGTTCGCCGATCTTCTCTACAAGGCTTTGCGCGAACTTGGCCTTGAAAAAACGCCGGTAGTTCCAGTGCCGCCGCGCGCGGACAAACTGCGAAAGGCGGGCTGGGATCAAGTCGCCGAGCTTGCGTTTTTGCTTTCAAAAAGGCACGGCGTGAAAATCCTGCACGCGCTTGAAAGAACGGATTGCGTTCAGCAAAAAAAGCTAAATCGGGAAGAAAGGCTCGGAACTTCAGGCGCGCTTTACGAGATGCAGGGGAAATTCAAGAGGGGCTTTATAAATCCTGTAAAAAAAATCGTGCTTTTGGACGACATCGTGACGACAGGCTCGACTATGGAAAAATGCGCATGGCTTTTGCGCAAGGCGGGGACTGAAAAAGTCTATGGGCTCGCGCTTTTTTCGGGTCGGTAAAATTTTTTGCAGAATTTTATTTTTCTTGTTGATTTTTTTTTTGCTTCAGTTTATAATATCATAATTAGACTTGGAGGAAGTATGGCTGAAGAAAATTCTCAGATTCAACTTGTGACATTTAATCTAGGCGAAGAACTGTACGGTGTCGACATTATGGATGTCAAAGAAATAGTAAAAACGCAGACAGTGCGTCCTCTGCCAAATGCTCCGTATTACGTGGAAGGGATTTTCAATCTCCGAAAAGAGATAATTCCGGTTATGAATTTGCACAAGCGTTTCCGATTGAAGAAAATGGAATTTGACGAGGATATGGAGGACGAGGGCGGATTCGTGATTCTGAACATTGACGACAATCGCATTGGCATCATCATAGACCGCGTGGAACGTGTCGTCACAATCGCGAACAGCGAAATCAAGGCACCGCCTCAGATGCTCAGCGGAATTGGTACGGAATACATACACGGCGTAATCCAAAAGAACACGGATTCTCCGTATCTTATCATGCTTGACATCCGCCGCTTGTTCAATCCGAAAGAATTGCAGAAGATTAAAGACATACAGAAAAGATGATTCAAACTTTCAGCTCAACCATACGCCGAAAGGAAATGGACGCGGTTCTCACTTGCATGGTCGATGAAAAAATCGGTCCGGGCGAAATAAACGCGCGTCTCATTCAGACGGTAAAAGAATTTTTCTCGTGCGCGGGAGCGGTGGCTTTGCGCAGTCCAGACGTGGCTTTGAAATACGCGCTCAAGGCTTTGAATTTGGAAGCGGGCAGCACAGTGATGATAAGCGCGCTCGCTCCGTCATGGCAGATTTTCGCCATTGAAGAGGCGGGTTTTACGCCGCTCGTTTTGGACGTTGAAAGCGAAAGCGCGCACGTTTCCGCCGAAATCGTTTCCGAGGGAATGAAAAATGGCGGTCGCGTCTTGGTTTTGACAGAATCGCTTGGAATCTTGCCGGACTTTGAAAGTATTTTGTCCCTCGGCATTCCGGTAATCGAAGATGTTTCACAAAGCGCGGGCGGCATCGTTCCAGAGCCTGCCGCAGAAGGCGAAGAGCAAAAAAAATCCGATTCGGAAGAAAACGCCGCGTCGCAAAAGCTCAGCGAAATCAAAGGCAAGCGGGCAGGCTCTTTCGGAATCTATTCGATTTGCGCGCTCGAAGAGCATGACATAATCACGGCGGGCGGCGGCGCGTTGCTTTTGTCGCACGGCAGACGTGATTGGCCGGTCTTGAAATCCGTCGTGGAAAACATTCTTCCCGTCGAAATGCTTCCCGACATAAACGCGGCTCTCGCGCTCGTACAGATAAAAGAATTTTTTCGCAATGAGCAAAAGCGCAAGGAAATCCACGCGCTGTTTTCGCGTTCCGTGATGTCGGGAAAGAACAGGATGTTCGCGCGCGACATCGAAAACCTTTCTACGGTTTGGAGCTTTCCGCTCGTGCTGAATTCCGGCTTCAAGGATGTAAAGCAATACGCGCAAAAAAAAGAAATAGAAATCCGCGCGGCGTTTGAAAACTGCGTTTTTTCACTTCGTCAGGAAGAATTCGACAAGACATGCAAGAACGCCAAGACGCTCTTTTTGCGCACGGCGGTATTTCCGCTTTATCCTCGATTGAGCCGGACTCAAGTCGAAAAAATATCGAAGGTTTTGCTGACGCTTCCGTAAAATTCGTGGGGAAAAATGAAAAAGTGCCTTATCGTCGTGAACACGGACAAGACGCAGTCTGAAATCCTCGGAATCGACATCGCGAATTTTTTGAAAGAGCGCGGCATAGAATACGAATTCCTCGATTTCAACGGCCGCGAGCAAAGTGCGGAATTTTCGCGATTTGATTTCGTCGTGACGCTCGGCGGCGACGGCACGGTTCTTTTCGCCTCGCGTGGATGCGCTCCCTGCGGAATTCCGGTTTTCCCTGTAAACCTCGGCGAATTCGGTTTCATCGCGGGAATAAATCCATGTGACTGGAGCGCGGAACTCGAAAAATTTTTGGAAGGAAAGATGCCGATAATGGCGCGCGCGATGCTTTTCGCCAGCGTCATCCGCTCGGGAAAAGAGGCGCACGAATTTTTGGCTTTGAACGATATCGTCATAAGCGCGAAAAGCGCGGCAAAGACGATTTCGCTTGACATAAGCGCGAACTCCTCGCCGCTCGGACATTTCAAGGCGGACGGCGTAATTGTCGCAAGTTCCACTGGCTCTACGGCATATTCGGCTTCGGCTGGCGGACCGATTGTAGATCCCGAACTCAACGCGCTTGTTCTCACGCCGCTCAATCCTTTTTCGCTTTCGGCGCGTCCGATTGTTTTCGGCGAGAGGGCGCATTTGCAGATTCGGATTGTTCCTTCGAGAAATCACAGCGCGATTATCACCGTGGATGGGCAGGAACCTTTCGCGCTGGAGGACGGCGACACGATTGAAGTAAAACGATCCGTCCATGACGCGCTTTTGGCCGACGCTTCGGTGGAAAAATTCTACGACGCGCTTCGCTTCAAACTAAATTGGTCGGGCGGACCTGCCGGAGGGAAACATGCTTGAAGATTTGCGGATAAAAGACTTTGCTCTGATTGACTCGTCGTATATCGAATTTTCGCGCGGCTTCACGGTGCTTTCGGGCGAGACCGGCGCGGGAAAGTCGATTCTCATCGGCGCGCTTTCGTTTTTGCTCGGAGGAAGGGCGGGCGCGGAGTCGATTCGCGCGGGGCAGAACGAGGCTTCGGTCATGGGAACGTTTTTGCTTCCCCCCGCTTCGTCTTCCGACCGCGACCTTTCGGACGATTTGGAAGAAGAGCCGCTTTCGGCGCGCGAATGGCTTTCCCAGCGCGGCATCGAAGACGAGGATGGGCGCATAATACTTCGGCGCGTGATTCGCGCGAACGGAAAGAGCGGCGCGTGGATTGGCGGCACGGCGATCCCGCGCGCGGACTTGGCGACGTTCTCGCAGTTTCTTGTCGACATTCATGGGCAGCACGAGCATCAGTCGCTGATGCGGGTTTCCGAGCACAGAAAATTTCTCGACGGATATTGCGGCATTACGGAAGAAGTTTCTCAATTCACAAAGGTTTACGCGAACCTTGTGGCGAAGCGCGAGGAATTGCGTTCGCTTGAGACGGACGAAGGCGAGCGCAGGCGGCGGCAGGAATATCTTTCTTATTCCATTGAAGAAATCGAAAACGCGAACTTGAAGGCGCAGGAGGACGAAACGCTTTCCGCCGAGGAGTCGCGGCTTTCCTCGTTTGAAAAACTGTATTCTGAAATCCATTCGATAAACGCGCTTTTTTCGTCTGAAGAAGGCGGCATCGAAATTCTTTCGAAGCAGGCGAGGGCGGCGAGCGAGCGGGCGGCGGCGTTCGACAAAGACCTTGCGCCGCTTGACACACGCGTCCAAAATCTGTTCTATGAGATTTCAGACCTTTCGGGCGAATTCAAAAGTTATGAAGATTCACTGGTTTTTGATCCCGCCCATTTGGAAGAAGTGCAGTCGCGTCTCGAGCTGATTTTCAAATTGAAAAAGAAATACGCCTCCGGGATTGAATCTCCGATTTCGGAACTTTTCGAATATGTGGAAAAAAGCCGCGCGGAATTGGAAAGGCTTGAATCGTCAAGCCAAAACCGCGACGCGCTTTCTGCGGAAATTTCCTCGCTTGAAAAGGAAGTCTACGAGCGCGCGAAAAAAATCTCGCAAAAACGCTCCGCCGCCGCGCAGTCGATGTCCGCGCAAGTGGAACAGGTCTTGCAGACGCTCGGCATGGCTGGAACGAAATTCAGCGTCGGCATAAGGCAAAAGGCGGGCGATGCGCTCGAACAAAAATGCGGGCCGTATGGAATGGACGACATTGAATTCCTCATTTCCGCGAATCCGGGAAGCCCTCTCGCTTCGCTTTCGAAAATTGCTTCGGGCGGAGAACTTTCGCGCGTCATGCTCGCCCTGAAGACCGTGCTCGCGCAAAGCGACAAAGTGCAGACTTTGATTTTCGACGAAGTCGACACGGGAATCGGCGGCGAAGTGGCGGTGGCAGTCGGCGAGCATCTAAAGGGACTTTCTGAAAATCGTCAAATTTTGTGCATAACGCATCTTGCGAGCATCGCAGTTTATGCCGACAATCAAATAAGGATACGAAAGTCCGCCGAAAACGGAAGCACGAAAACCGCCGCGCAAGTAGTTCGCGGTCAGGAACGTGTCGCGGAAATCGCGAGAATGCTTTCGGGCGACAGCCAAAGCGGAGAGTCTTTGGAACACGCGGCGGCGATGCTCAAAAAATTCGGCGCGTACTAGGAGGTATGGTGAAATTGCCATGTCATTTGTGCGGTAATTTCATCATTACAAGAGGGGAAATTATGGGAAAAGTTTCAGCGGCAGACAGAGAGGTGTTCAAAGATGCTTCAAGGCAGTATACCGAACTCATTAACGCCGAACTTGAAAAAGAGAAGCGCACCCTTGCGGAGATGAAAAAAGACTCTTCGGGCGAAGTCTTTAAGAAATTCATGCTTGCGGAGCAAATGGTCTATGTCGCTTCTCTTTACAATGCCATCAACACCGCTTCCGTGAAAATGCTCGAAGTAAAGAACAATGACGCTTTGAACGATGCGAGAAAAATGCTTTACAAGGCGATAATTTATCTTGAAGGGCTTGTGACGAACGTCATCAATTCCGTGCCGAGCGACTTGACCGAAAAGATGGAGGCGATTGCCGAAATATCGATTGAAAAGAGATATTTTCTCGTGCGAAAGTTGGGGCTGATAATCCAAATGGTAATCGACGCGTTTGGCGACAATTCAAAATGGAAATGGTCGTTTGTGGAACTTGAAGGAAGATTCGCGGTGGTGACGAAAAACATGTTTGACTTTAAGAATTACATCAAAGTGTATTTTGACCCGAGCGCGTCTGACTATGAAAACACGGTTCTCTATGTCCGCCTTATAAAAATGCTTCTCGACAAATCCGCCAACGCCTACCGCGACAAATACGAGCTTTCCAGTCGGCGCATTGACGACATGCAGGATGCCATAAACATGGTTCTTGCCCAACGCCAAGTCTGCCTGTCATTGAACGAAGCCGACGACGCGGAAGAGCTAAAGAAAAAGGCTGGCACTTGGAAAGAGAAAATGAAGGCGGACCGCAAGTCCGGCAAAAACAGTTAATTTTTTGCATCCAAAAAAATCAACTTGCAATGTTTTTCGCTTTATGCTACAATAAATTTTGGTAAATCCTTTTCGCTTCGGAATAACGGCGGAAAAAAATGGATATAAAAGTTGGAGGATTGAAATGAAAAAGTTGATTTTTGTTTGCGCGGCCTTGTGTGTCGTCGCGCTTTCGTCTTGCGCCAAAAAGGAAGAGGCGTCCAAGGTTTTGCATGGACAGAAGGATTCTCGTCCTACGATTCGCCTTGTCACTGACGCCACCGGCATCGACGACAAGTCGTTCAACGCTGCGGCTTGGCGCGGAATCGTCGCGTTCTATGGCGACACGGTGGAAAACGCTTCGGGTCGTGGCACGCTCTACGATGTCGTCACCTGCCAGACGCAGGATCAATACATTCCCACGCTAAAGCAGCTTTCCGACGAAGGCTACGGCATCATCTGTGCCACGGGATTCACGTTCGCCGATGCGATTGGAGAAGTCGCCGACGAATATCCGAACCAAAACTATATGATTATCGATGTCGACTGGGTGAACAAGCCAAACGTAAAGCAGTTCGTTTTCCGCGAAGAGGAAGGCTCGTACCTCGTCGGTCTTGCGGCGGCGTATCAGGCGAAAAAGGACGGCGTTCAAAATCCGAAATTCGGCTTCATCGGCGGAGTGCCGGGCGCGACGATTACGAAATTCGAGATGGGCTACATACAGGGATTGCGCGATGTCATTCCCGGAGCGGAAATCGTTGACTACTACGCCAACGACTGGGGAAAGCCCGAACTGGCGAAGACTCAGGCGAAGGCTTGGTATGACAACGGAGTGTACGCGATTTTCTCTGCGGCGGGCGGAACTGGAAACGGAACTATCGCGCAGGCGAAGGAAATGAGGCTTGCCGGAAAGAATGTCTGGGCGATTGGCGTGGATTCGGATCAATATGCGGACGGCATTTATGCTGAAGGTCAGTCAGCGGTGCTCACTTCGATGATTAAGCGCGTGGAAACGTGCGCGACGATTGCGCTCAACGAAATGGTGTACGGAAGTTTCATGGGCGGAGTTACGAACCTCGCGCTCAAGGATGACGGCGTGGACTATTCCAAGGCGAATGCCGCGCTGGATGCTTCCGTGGTTGCTTCGGTGGATGAGATAAAGAAGTCGATTGTCGCCGGCAACGTCAAAATTGTCGGAAAGTACAAGGATGCCTTGGACGCAGGGCTTGTTCCTGCAGGACTTGGCGCGATTGATGACTAAAATCATGTAATGGGGAATGGGCAGTGGCCGCGAATTTTGAAATTGTGGCTTCCGTTCCCTGTTTGCAAGGTGGGCGCATTGTCTGAAAAATATGCTATAGAAATGATTGGCATAACGAAGCGTTTTCCGGGAGTCCTCGCGAACGACGACATCACCCTGCGCGTGAAGGAAAACGAAGTCCTCGCGCTTTTGGGCGAAAACGGCGCGGGAAAATCCACGCTCATGTCGATTTTGTTCGGCTCTTATGACGCGGATTCGGGCGCAATCAAAATTCGCTCGAAGGAAGTGCGCATAAAAAATCCCAATGTCGCTACGGATTTAGGAATCGGCATGGTTCACCAGCATTTCAAGTTGGTGGAAAACTATACTGTCGCCGAAAACATCGTGCTCGGACGCGAGCCGCGGACGAAATTCGGCACGCTTGATCTTGCCGCCGCGCGAAAGGAAGTGCTCGCTTTGAGCGAACGCTACGGACTTAAAGTAAATCCCGACGACAAAATCGAGGACATCACCGTCGGAATGCAGCAGCGCGTGGAAATCTTGAAAGTCCTTTATCGTCGCGCGGACATCATCATATTCGACGAGCCTACTGCCGTTCTCACTCCGCAGGAAATCGACGAGCTTTTGGAGACAATCCGTCTCCTAAAGGCGCAAGGCAAAACCATCGTTCTCATCACTCACAAACTCAAGGAAATAAAGGCCGTCGCCGACCGTTGCGCGGTTTTGCGGCGCGGAAAACTCATCGACACGGTGAATGTCACCGAGACGAGCGAAGGGCGTTTGGCGGAACTGATGGTCGGGCGCGCCGTCAACTTTGAAATTGAAAAAAAGCCCGCGAAAATCGGAAATGTCGTTCTCAAAGTGGAAAATCTGTGCGTAAAAAATCCGCGCGGAACGCTTGCCGTCAACAATTTGAGCATGGAATTGCGTTCTGGCGAAATCCTCGGAATCGCGGGCGTGGACGGAAACGGACAGAGCGAACTTTTGCAAGCTTTGACCGGCCTCTATAAGGTTCAAAGCGGGAAAATTTTCTTGAACGGCGAGGACATCACGAATTCCTCGATTCGCCATCGAATAGAATTGGGCGTTTGCTGTGTTCCCGAAGACCGCAAGCGTTTTGGGCTTGTGAGCGAATTCGACGTGGGCGAAAATTCCGCGCTGAAGAATTACTACGACGCGCGCTACACGCGAAAAAAAATCTTTTTGAACAAAAATGCCATGCGCGAAAAGGGCGATGAACTTATTTCTGCGTTCGACATAAGGGCGGGGCAGGGCGCGGCGACTCTCGCGGGAAGCATGTCGGGCGGAAACCAGCAGAAAGTCATAATCGCGCGGGAAATTGATTTGAACGGTCCGCTTTTGATTTTCGCGCAGCCGACTCGCGGTCTTGACGTGGGCGCGATAGAATACATTCGCCGTCGCATCGTGGCGGAGCGCGACGCTGGCAAGGCGGTGCTTTTGGTGAGTTTCGAGCTTGACGAGATTATGAACCTGTGCGACAGGATTGCGACGATTTCAAAAGGCGCGATTGTCGGCACACACAACGCCGGTGAAGTGAGCGAACGGGAAATCGGCTTGATGATGAGCAGTTAGAGTCAGGTAATAAGTAATAGGTAGCAAGTAATATTTTTGGAGAATGGTTTTGGTTCAGAAGAAAAAATATGCTTCGTTTAGCGAATTTCTCGTGAAGTCAGACGGCGCGATTTCAGTGCTCGTAATCGTACTCGGCTTTCTTTTCGCCACGGTTTTGATTGCGCTCGTCGGAAGAAATCCGCTTGGAATGTACAAGGCTCTTTTCCAGTCGTGCACCGGCTTCAATCTGAACAACGGAAAATGGAATATCCGCTATGTGGGCGAATGGCTGAACTATTCGATTCCATTCGTGCTTTGCGGCTACGCGATGGCGTTCGCTTCGCGCACGGGACTTTTCAACGTGGGAGGCGAGGGACAGTACATTGTCGGAATGACGGTGGCGCAATTGGCGGCGATTTTCTTTCCGCACATTCCGTTCGTGCATCCTGCGGCGGCGTTGCTTCTCGCGCTTTTGTGCGGCGCGGCTTGGGGCGGAATCGTGGGTTTTCTCAAGGCGCGTTTCGAGGTTTCGGAAGTCGTTTCGACGATTATGCTGAACTACATCGCGCTCTACCTTTCGCGAATTGTGACGCTCGCGATTCCCGGAAGCAATACGTATAAGACTCCCAATTTTCCAGAGACGGCGAGCTTGAAGATTCCTTTTCTTTCGAAACTTTTCAACAATTCTAATTTGAACTCAGGTCTTTTCATTTGCTTCGTCGCGATTTTCGCCTATTGGATTATCATGGAAAAAACGACGCTCGGCTTTTCAATGCGGGCGACAGGCTTCAACAAGGACGCGGCGCGGGCGGCGGGAATTCCTGTGGTGGCGAGCATCGTCGCGAGCATGGCGATTTCGGGTGCGTTCGCGGCATTGGGCGGAGGAATTGTCGCGCTCGGCTCGTTCAGGTATGGCCGCGTCATCACGGGAATGGACAACTACGGTTTTACCGGAATGGCGGTGGCGTTGGTCGGAAACTGCACCGCGCTCGGCACGGCTTTGGCGGGACTCCTTTTCGGGCTTTTGCAGGCGTCTCAGGCTTTGATGCAGTCGAACAACATTCCGAAGGAAATCACTTTCATAATACAAGGGCTTGTCGTGGTCTTCATCGCGCTCAAAACGGGATTGCGGATTTTCTTTTCGCGGAGACTTCGTGATAAAAATTCTGGAGGGAATGCCGAAATCAACGTCTGATTGTCGCCGTTGATTTCGGCTCGAGTTTTTGCAAAAACTCGTTCATTTGCTGTCGTTTCCCATTTCATTTCGAAACGACTTTTTTAATGCCGAAAACTGGAGGAAAAAAATGCTCAGTAGTTTGCCTTCGATTTTTATGATTGTGGCTCCGATTCTCATAACCGCCGTCGGCGGAATGATTTGCGAACGAAGTGGCGTGGTGAACATCGCGCTTGAAGGGCTGATGGGAATAGGCGCGTTCACTGCGGCGACCGTCCATGTTTTGATGGAGGCGGCGGGATTCGGCCGCTGGGATTTGTGCGTGGCACTTTTGGCGGGCGCGATTCTTGCCACGACTTTCACGCTGATTCACGCCTACGCTTCGATTTCGCTCAACGCCGACCAGACGATTTCCGGCACTGGAATAAATTTGCTTTCGAGCGGAGTGACGATTTTTTTCTGCCAGATAATTTTCCGCGCGGACAGGACGCGGCCTTTCCAAATCGGCATGATGCCTGATGCGAGCGGCTTCTATCCGACACTTTGGATCGCGCTCGCGGTTTTGCTTGTCGCTTGGTTCGTGCTTTACCGCACGGCGTTCGGACTGCGGCTTCGCGCTTGCGGCGAGCATCCCGACGCGTCGGCAAGCGTCGGCGTGAACGTAATCGGAATGAGATATTTCGCCACGCTCGTTTCGGGATTTTTGGCAGGGCTTGCGGGCGGTTGCATGGTGCTCACGCAGTCGATTCAGTTTACGAGCAACACGGTGAACGGCGCAGGTTTCATCGCGCTTGCGGCGGTGGCGTTCGGGCGGTGGAAGCCGCTAGGAATCGCAGGCTCGACTTTCCTTTTCGGGCTTGCGAGCGCGCTCGCCGTCCTTTCAAGGAATTTCTTTCCGAAAATTTCGCAGGTGCTTCCTTCCGAAGTTTTCAACATCCTGCCGTATTTCATAACGTTGCTTGCGCTCGTGATTTTTAGCGGAAAGAACTACGCGCCGGCCGCAGACGGAAAGCCCTATGTCAAAGGCGCGTCGTGATGGAAAATTAGTTTTGCGAGGCGCAGAATTGCGTTTGGATATTTGCCGTCTTTTAAATTTGGGCTTGATTGAGTTCGTCACGAATTGATTTTTCGACAAAAGCGTTTAACGAAATTTTCAGGCATTTCGCGGCGAATGCAATTTTTTCGTGGAGTGCGGGCGTTATCCTCACGCAGAATTTTCCTGAATATTGCTTTGCCGGTTCTACGCCGTCTTCCTTGCACCAAGCAAGATAGTCATCAACGGAATTTTTGAATTCTTTTTCAAGTTCTTTTACGCTTGTGCCTTGAAATGTAATCACGTCACGCGTATTTATCACGCTTCCAGAGAAAATTTTCGCTTCTTCATCATATTCTATTTTTCCAACAAATCCTTTGTAAGTCATATTTTCGCTCCTGCGTTTTCCAAAAAACGTCTGATGGATTTCACCGCGCCTTTGTCAGTCACTTTTTCAGGATGTGGTCGATGAAACACCGCTCGCACGCCGTTCAATTTTATGCGCACACGCGAACCGTTTCCTTCGGAGATTTCTGCGCCCAACGCAAGCATAAGATTTTCAATGTTTTTCCATTCAATGTTTGATTGAATTGGTTCTTTGAAAATTTCTTCATACACTTTTCGTTGCTTCGCGTTCACTTTTTTATGATATCATATTTTAGTATCATTGTCAATACCTGTTCTTGCACGTTTACCTCTTGCCCGAAGTGTTAAAATTTGATAAAATTATATTAATTCTTCTTTTTTGCGAGGCGACATGGATCTTGAAAAAAACTGCGTTCCGCTCATTCTCAAAATGTTCGAGGCTTTTTCCATCGAACGCTGGAACGATTTAATCCGTCCGTTCGACCTCATCGAAATGGACAAGGCCGCGGAAAAAATGATTCTCGCCTATATCATCGGAAAATTCGAGGAAAATGTCGGAAGGAAAATCAACTGGCAGTGGATGATAAACGCGTCGCTTTTCGACCTTTTGAAAAAAATCGCCCTTTGCGACATAAAGGCGACCGTCCAGGATTTGATAAAAAGCGAGTATCCTTCGGAATATCTGCGGCTCAACGAATGGGTGCTCAACCAATATCGCCCGTTTTTCGACGACGAATTTTTTTCGAAGTTCACGATTTACATCGGGCAAAAAGCGGCTTCGATTCCCATTCCTGAAAGCGACATTCTCACGAGCCGCGTCTATGCCGCCGCGCACAAGTATTCCACGATGCGCGAACTGCAGATGATTTTTCCCGTGAACGAAAGCGTGCGCCTGGTGAAAATCGAGCGCGAATTGCATGAAACACTTTCCGCTTTTATGGACTTGCGCGGGTTGCAGTTGCTTATGACGAAGCAACGTCCATTCGAATTCCTTCTAAAAATCGAGCAGCTCCGTTTTCAACGCCGATGGAACCAAACGCCGCGCATTCCTTATACGAGCGTTCTCGGGCACTGCTATTTTGTCGCGGCGATAACGATTCTTTTGCAGAGCGCGTCGGGCGAAAAAATGTGCGCCAAGCGCGCCTACAACAATTTTTTCAGCGCGCTTTTCCACGATTTGCCCGAAGCCGTGACGCGCGACATCATATCGCCGGTGAAGCAGGCGACGGACGCCCTTCCTGAAATCGTAAAGCGCATCGAGGATGAAATCGTGGCGAAGGAACTTGTGCCGCTCATGGAAAATTTTTATTCCGACGAACTTTTGTATTTTACGAACGATGAATTTGAAAACCGCATTTTGCATGAAGGAAAAACACTTGCCGTAAGTTTCGAGGACTTGAATTCCCGCTACAATTCCGACGACTTTTCGCCGGTGGACGGAAAGCTCGTTCGCCTTGCCGACCATTTGAGCGCGCTTTTGGAGGCGGACATTTCCATAAAGCACGGAATCACTTCTCCGCATCTTGAAAGCGGGCGCAAGAACATGATTTCTTCGCATCCGCGCGGAAAAATGATAAACGGAATCGATTCGGGACTTTTGTTTGAAAAATGCACAAGTGTCGCGCACGTTTTGTGAAAATGATTTTCGAAGTGACATGGGCGGCAAAGTTGAAACTAAAAAGAGCACGGCATTTCAGTGCCTTTTTTAGTTTTTTTTCAAAATTTTTTACTTTTGCTATTGACAAAAATGCGTGTTTTATGATAAAATTATTCTCATCGATAACTTGGTGCCTGTAGTTCAGCGGTAGAGCGCCAGATTGTGGATCTGGTTGTCGTGGGTTCGATCCCCATCAGGCACCCGATTTTCGCAAGAAAATGTCCACGATTCGCGTTCGTAGCTCATCTGGATAGAGTCCCGGACTTCGAATCCGGTGGTAGCAGGTTCGAATCCTGTCGGACGCAAAGTTATTTTTTTTACGGGCCATTAGCTCAGCTGGTAGAGCAACAGACTCTTAATCTGTGGGTCGCTGGTTCGAAGCCGGCATGGCTCAAAGGACTTCCGCAGTCGCGGAAGTCCTTTTTTATGTCGGAAAACTTGCAGGATTTGCAAAAGCCTGAAGACTGCAAATCGTTTGCCTTTCTCCACCTGCTGAAAATGACGCAAATCAATTAAAATATTCCGTTAATTATTTGCGGTAAATCTGCCGATAATGAAAAAGTATGAAAATCGGGAATTTTTTTAAGAAAACGGCTTTCTCGCTTTCGGTGGCATTGTGTCTGTCCGCTTTCGCAGATACCGTTCATTTGGTGCAAAAAGGCGAAACATTATATTCAATCGGGCGAAAATATCAAATCACGTTGAGCGAATTGCGGGCGGCGAACAACCTTTCTGAAAACGACATCCTCAAGGCAGGGCAAAAGCTCAACATTCCGAGTCCCGACATCGAGAACGCCGCAGTTCTCAATTCGAGCGCGGGCAACGGCTCGCAAGGCTATCCCACATCGTCGCTTGAAACGTATGCTGTGCAAAAAGGCGACACTTTCTACGGCATAGCGAGGAAATACAATATCAAGGTCGCAGAACTTTTCGCCATAAACGATTTGGGCGAGAACGACGTGCTGAAGGCGGGACAAAAACTGAAAGTTCCTGCAAAGAGTTCGGCGGTTGCGGAAAACCTTCCCGACTTGAAAGAAGCCGATCCGCGAAAGTATTCCGGGACGAAAGCGTCGGACGGTCTTGTGTGGCCCGTGAAAAATCCGCGCGTAACGTATGTTGGCGGCAAGGTTTCGGGAGTGCAGCTTTCCGCGTCCAACAAAGAAAAAGTGATGAACATCATGGCGGGTACCGTGATGTATTGCGGCACATACCGCGGGTTCGGGGAAGTCGTATTCGTGCAGTCGAAGACAGGGCTTGTGTACGCGTACACCGGAATGTGCGAAATCAAGGTGAAGAAAGGCGACTACGTAGTTTACGGTGACACCATCGGACTTGCCGGGGTGGACGCGATTTCAAAAGAGCCGCGCCTCACGCTCATGGTCTTCAGCAACGGAAGCCCGATAGATCCCGCGAAAGCGCCGAGAGGATGATACAGTTAATAATGAATAATGAACACAGAGCGCGGTCATCAGTCCAGATTAAAAATTTCCGTGCGAAGTGACAACTTTGTTGTCATCACCCCAGTTGCGCGAGTTTCGCTTTGCGAAACTCGCGGTTCGCGTAGCGACCTGTCATTGCGAGCCGCATAACGGCGTGGCAATCCATAATTTTCTCTCCCTCTTGGAACTGCAAGCACCTCGTTAATATGCGCATTCTTGCGCTTCTTTGAGGCGCGGTGGATAAGATGCGGGCTTTGCAAACAGGCGAAAGCCAGTCGGCGGCTTAAAATAGTCGCGGCTGAATATATGGACGCTCATGTGAACGCCGCTTCACTGCGGATGGGGCGCATATAACTTTAAGATAAAGCCCGCGTCTCATCCGATTTTCGCATCCGTGCTCCTCCGCGCCTAGTCCGACTGCACTGAATCCGTGTCGCGCAGGATGCGCAACAACACTTCCATGCAGACGCGCGCGTCGTCGTAAGCGCGGTGCGCCTCTTCTACCTTTATCTTCATTCCCGCGGCAAGATACTGGAGCGAATGCCTCTTGTTGAGGGGATACGCCCAGCGCGCCGCGTCGAGCGTGTCGATGATTTTGTTCTTGATTTTCGGAAGCGAGAGCCGCGACAGTTCCTGCCCTACGAAGTTCCAGTCGAACATCGCGTTGTGCGCCACCAAAATCGCGCCGCGCGAAAAATCGCAGAAGCCCTCAAGCACCTCTCCTATGCTCGGCGCGCTAGAAAGCATCTCGTCCGTAATGCCAGTAATCTTCGTGATTTGCGGGGGCAGGGGAAAAGGAATCTTTACGAACGAGTCGAAGCGCGCGATGACTCCGCCCCTGTCGAATTTCACCGCGCCGATTTCTATCACGCTGTCGCGCGAAGAGGAAAGCCCCGTAGTCTCCGTGTCGAACGCGCAGAAAACCTCGCCGCTCTCGAAAAGCCTGCGAAGTTTCCTGTAGTCGCGAAAGACTCGCGCGCTATTTTGCGGCATCGAGCACCGAGGCAATCTCGGCGGAAATCGCGTCGCAGAGAGAAGCGGCCTCTTTCTTCGACTCGGCGAGCCCCTCGCTTCCTTTCGGCGGGAGGCACGCGTTGATGTAGAACTTGATTTTCGGCTCAGTTCCGCTCGGACGCGCACTTACGATTGTGCCGCCCTCGAGGAAGAACTGCAACACGTTGCTCTTCGGGAAGCCGAGAGTTTCCTTTTGCGCGGGATTCGTGGGGTCGAACGAGACTCCCTGCTGGATGTCGCGAATCTTCAAGACTTTCTTTCCGCCCAAAGTCTTCAAGCCCTCGGTGCGGAGCTTCGTCATTATGCCGCCCATGATGGCTGGGCCTTTCGGGCCTTCGAAATACTTCGAGATGGCTCCGTCCTGGAAATATCCGTACTCCGCGTACATGTCGTCCAAATGCTCGAGGACGCTCTTTCCCTTGCTCGCCCAATAGAGCGTCATCTCGGCGCAGAGCGCGGCGGCGGAGATTCCGTTCTTGTCCATCGTCTCCTTTTCCACCTTGTAGCCGTAGCTCTCCTCAAGCCCGAACACGTATTCCGCAGAGCCGTCCTCTTCCATTCTCGCCTGCGCGGCGGCAATCCACTTGAAGCCCGTGAGGCATTCTATCATCTTCACGCCAAATTTCTCGCAGATGGCATCGCCGAAAGGCGAGGTGACTATCGAGCGCACGACGGCAGGATTCTTCGGCATCGTGCCCAGTTCCTTCCGCGAAAGAAGGACGTATTCCATCAAGAGCGCGCCCATCTGGTTTCCGCTTACGAGCACGAACTTTCCGTCCTTGTCGGGGAACGCCGTGCCGAAGCGGTCAGCGTCGGGGTCTGTCGCCATAACGCAATCCGCCTTTTCTTTTGCGCCCAAGTCGCACGCCATCTTCATCGCCGGCGCTTCCTCGGGGTTCGGCTTTTCCACGGTGGGGAAATTCCCGTCGGGTGCTTTCTGCTCGGGCACGGTGATGACGTTCAGTCCCAAGTCTCCGAGCACCTTTTCCACGTGCATCGCGCCGGTCCCGTGGAGCGGCGTATAGACCACCTTCACGCTCGAAGCCTTTTCCTTGATGAGCGCGGGGCGGAAGAGCTGCGCCTTGCACATCTCCCAGAACTTCTCGTCGATTTCCTTGTCGATGATGGAAAGCGAGCCGTTCTTCAAAGCCTCGTCCCGCGAAATCGTCTTCACTTCCTTCACGGCGTTCACCTCGACGATGATGCCCTTGTCATGCGGCTCGATGACCTGCGCGCCGTCGTTCCAATAAGCCTTGTAGCCGTTGTACATGCGTGGATTGTGGCTCGCCGTCACGACCACGCCCGTGTCCGCTCCCAAGACGCGTATCGCGTAGGAGAGTTCGGGAGTGGGGCGCACGCCGCTGAAAAGGTATGCCTTGATTCCGTTCGCGGCGAAAATGAGCGCGGTCGCCTCGGCGAACACGTCGCTGTTGAGGCGGCTGTCGTAAGCCACCACCGCCGAAAGCGTTCCCACCTTCGCCTTTTCGGGGAACGTCTTTATGAAATAATTCGCGAGACCCTGCGTGGCGCGGTTAATCTCGAGCGTGTTCATCCTATTCGTGCCGCCGCCCATGATTCCGCGAAGCCCGCCCGTGCCGAATTCGAGCGTCTGGTAGAAGCGGTCTTCGAGTTCCGCGAAGTCTTCTTTCGCCACGAGGTCTTCCACTTCCTTCCTGAACCGCTCGTCCTTTTCCTGCGCGATGTACTCATTCGCTCGCGCCAAAAGTTCCTGTCTTTCCATATTTTCCGGACGGCTGTCTTGCCGCCACCTCCTTTTGTTTATGTTAAAATCATTATAATTGAAATTCCAAAAATTGTCTAGAGAAAACGGTATTTTATTCGTCTGCCTTGCGCAAAAGTTTTGTTTCCCATTCGAGCAGTTCTCTTTCCTTTCGCGCGTCGCTTCCCTTTACGTCGCAGAGAATGCGGAAGACCGGCTCTGTGCCCGACGGGCGCATCCAGATGAACGCGGCGGGGGAGGGCATGGAGTTTTCGTAGAGGAGGACTTTGAGGCCGCCCGTGCCGGACGCTGAAAAGTCGCTCGCGCCGACCGTCTCCTTCGTGCCGTTCGTGAGCGATGCCTTCCATGAGGTGATGCCGTATTTCTTTACGAGGCCGTCGCCGCCTTCGCCGAACGAGCGCGTGAATTCCTCTTGGAACTTGCCCTTCAAGAGCGCGATGTCGCGCGTCTTCACTTTGAGGAGAGCGCGGCTTTCGCTCACGCCGGTGGTCGTGTATTTGGGGAGGGAGTCGAGCACGTCGTCGAGAGTGAAGCCCTCGTCGTATTTGAGAGACGACGCTTCGCACCACAGGTGGAAGAGGCCTTTTTTCACTTCGCCGCCTTCGCCGATAGTGTCCCTTATCGAAAGGAGCTTTATTATCGCGAACACCGTGTCGAGCGGGTCGCGGACGCTCGAGGGGTGGGTTATCGTGCCACCGTTCGAGCCTTCGCCGAGGATGCGCACGGTGAAGCCCTCGGAGCGCAGGGAGCGCGCGAGGTTTACGACGTTCGCCTCTCCCACTTCCGCGCGGAAGACTTTCGCGCCGAACGCCGCCGCAATTTCGTTTATGCGCATCGATGTGGGGCAGTTCACCGCCACTGCCGTTTTCTTCATCGCGTCCGCGCTTTCGGAAAGCCACGCCGTGTACGAGAGTTCCGACAATACCGAGAGGGAAAAGACTTCCTGCGCGTTGAGTATCTTCGCCGCCTTGTCGCGCTCGCTCCAGTAGACGAGGTTTCCCCGGTCGCCGTCGCAGTCGCACATGTAGCCGAGTATGAATTTCTCGCCGCCGTCGGTTTCGTGCGTCTCCTCCAAGAGTTTTCGCACGTGCACGAGGTTTTCAGGTTCGGGGATTATTTCGTGCGCTATCTTTCCGGGGGTGTCGTTCATCGCGCGGAAGGCGACGTTGTGCCTTCCGAAGAAGTCCTTGTCGATGCAGGAAGCGCGCGCGCTTCCGTTGAAGTCGCAGACTACGCCGATTTTGTTCGCGAGCAAGGCTGAGTCGAGTTTGTCGAAGAAGGCTTTTCGCGACTCTTCGTCCGCGATGGCGGAAATCACTTCTCCTGAAAATCTTTCGTAGGCTTCGAGGGATTCTTCTTTGAAGCGGCATTGCGCGGAGAGCGCGTCGTCGATTTCCACGCTGTCGTATCTTTCGAGGAATTCGCGCGCGTCGCTCACTTGCGATATTTTCTGTAGGAAGATGTCTTTCACTTGTGCGTTTTCGTCCGCGCCCAGGACTCCGCCGTCGCAAAGTCCGAACTTTATTCCGTTGTGCCCCACGGGGTTGTGGCTCGCAGAGACATATATGAAGCCGTCCGCGCTTTTCGAGTACGCCATTATCTCGGGGGCGGCCGCCACGCCGAGGTATCTCACGCTGACTTTGCCGTTCGCTTTGAGCGCGCGCAATACCGCGCGGCAGATTTCGTCTCCCGTCGGGCGCGTGTCACGCGCGAGCACGATGGCGGCGCGCTCTTTGCCTTTGAGCAGGTGTTGTGCGAACGCTTCGGCGGCGAGCATCGAAAGGGAGCGGTTTTCGTCGCCTGTCTCCCGCGCCGTGTCCTGTTCCTCGCCGCTTTTCGCGAATACCTTTCTCCAGCCGCTCGCCGAGAGAATCATGTTGTGTTCGAGAGATTTCATGTTTTTTTCCCTATAAAATTAATATGCCTGGACGGTAAAGAGAACGGTTCGCTCGTTTTCCATTACATTCCTGATTACAATCGAAATGGAATTGTTTCCGTGAAGGAGCAGGATGTGCCCGAGGAATTCTCTCGCCTCGTCGGGGAAAAAACTTGCGCTGTTGTAGGCGCGTTGCCCTGAAATCGCAAGCAGATTGTTTTCCTGGTACAAGGCGTCCCTGTCTATTCGTTCAAGCTCCGTGCCGTTGACGTAAATCGAAGAGCTTTGCAGGGGCGAATTCTCGCGCCGTCTTTTGTACACCCTGTATGTTCCGGCTTGGACACTTTTCAGCGAAGAGAGTTCGTAGGAACGCCCGAGCTTGTTTTCGATGGTGATGTCGTCAATCAGGAGGGGGCTTTCCGAAGAGAGTTTCGGCATGAAGATCAGCGGGTTCAGGAACGCCTTTCCCTTTGTGTCCGCCACTTGAAATTCCAGCGCGCCTTCTGTCTCGCTCCAAGCGGAATCTCCCGCGCTTCCCAGATTCTCGCCCGAAAAGAATCGCTCTTTCTGCAATGCGCCTTCCGCGTCGCTTCTTTTCAAATTGCCGTAGACCGAAATCAAATTTCCTTCATGCTCTATGATGATACAGTTTCCCAAAGTCGATTCAAACCAGTTGCACTCGTCCTGATGTTCGAGAATGACCAGTTTCGCTTTTCCCTCGTCGGTGGCGATGATTTCCTGCGCTTCGGGAAAGGCGAGCGACGCGTTGAAATGCTGCTTTCTGTTCTGCGCGAATGTGGTCTGAATCTTGCTTCCGTCGAAATTGTTCACCGGCCAGTCGAACGCCGTCACTTCGCATACTGAGAGCACGAGTATGCTCGTTAAAACGCATGGAAAATATTTTGTCCGCTTCGTCATAATCACTCCTTCGAAATCGCGATGCGCGAGATTTTGCTGTCCCGCCCGACGAACAGCGAGTCGCCATCGGCGAGTATGAACGCCGACTGCGCGTCAAAGCTGAAATCGCCTGTGCGACGCTTGAACTGTTCGAGTATCGTGACGGTGTAGGACTTCGCGTCACGGCTTAAGACGAATACCGTGTCGTTCACAGGGCTTTCCTGGATGTCCAGTATCATTCCGCTCAAGGGAATGTGGAGAGAGTGGAGCCTTTCCGTGTCCACGATGACGAGCGCGTCGTTTGAATCGTAGTAGACGAACTTGTCGTTTTCGCTGAAATGCATGTAGGTCTGCCGCAGGAGGTTCGTCTTGAGGAATTCGTGGAAGACAATCTTCTTGTATGTGCCCTCGTCCCGGTAAAGCACGAGTCGCTGCGGCTCTAGTCCCGAGACGCAGGCGAACATGTTTCCGTCGTTGGAAATCGCGCCGCCGTAGATGCATGGGAATTCGCTTCCGCCGGGGCTCAATGAGGCCCGCAGGTTTCCGTCTGGCTCGAAAATCAAAAATTCTCCGTCCGCGAAGCCCGCGCTCACGCCTTTTTCCGAAGAGTCAAGCGACGTGATTGGCGACGTGTGCTCGTAGAGCGACTTTTGCGTGCCGTCGCTTCCGTCGATGAATGCGAGCGAAAAGCCGCCCGGGGGCAGGAGGAAAATCCTGTCCTGCTGTATGAAGGGAAATCCCGCGCCGCTTATGACGCAGTGCTCTTTTCCGGCGTTGTCGAAAACCGTGGTGCTTTCCGCGTCCGAATCATAGAGCGCGAACAAATTCCTTGAAATCGTCGCCTTGTATGGCACGCGCTCGTTCAGCGTAATCTTTCCTGATTTCGTAAAATAGCCGACGTTGCGGCCGAGCCTGAACGGAAGCAGCGTCTCGCCCTCGTCCGCGTTTTGAATGGTGCTTCCGATGTCGACGGTCCATTCCGGCGTGAGGCGCAGCTCCCTTTCGAGCGGCAAGAAGCTCGAAAAGAAATATGCCAACGCCGCGACGGAGATTAAAATAGATATGAACAGAATCTTTTTGTTCACTTTCATATACAACAAGTCTATCGCAAATTAAAAAAAAATTCAATAGCGGGTGTTTTTCATTTTCAATATGAGCGCGTCGCAACGCCTGACGAAGCCTCCCGCATCTTCTGCGCCCCTTTGCGCGACGAGCGGGATTTCCGCGAGCGCGATGCCGTTTTTGCTCGCGACGATTTTTCCGTAGGGCGCGCCGCATTCAACTTTCCCGAAGACGAACTCCGGCAAGAACACTTCGAAGCTCACTTCATTGTTTCCCGCGCCGTCCGAGAGCTTGGCGAAGATTCCGCTTTCCGCCTGAATCGGATTTTTGGGCACGATGAAATTTCTTTTGAACGCCGCGCGAAGTGGGATGGACTTTTCTTTCGCGCCGTAGAGCGGGACGCAGAATGTGTCTTCTTCGGGGAACGCGATTTCGCAGAACGCGCCGTGCGCCCATTCGTGCAGCAGCGTTCCGTCGGAGCCGCGCATTATGTCGCCTTCCGCCATCGTCGCGCCAGGGCCTTTCATCGTGACGGAAATGTAGCGAACGCCGCCGCGGGTTGTCGTGAGCGCGAGGTTGTATCCGCTTTCGTCAATGTGCCCGGTCTTTATCCCGTCGCAGCCTTCGAGCTTTCCCAAAAGTTTGTTCGTGTTCTCGAGCGTGAAAGTCGTCCAAATCTCGTCGGGGATTCCATGCGAAAAGTCTTGGCGCGGTCTTCCGCGCTGTTCGGGAGGAAGATTGCTTTCTTTCGGGAATGTGAAGCGTCTCATCGAATGAAACTCCGCAAGGCTTTCGGGGAATTCTTCAAGGTAGACCTTGCAGAACGCCGCCATTTCGCGAGCCGTCGTCAGGTTTTCTTCCGAATAGCCGGAGGATTCCACTATGCGCGTCTTTGAGAGACCCAGCGACTTTATGAGCGCGTTCGTTTCCGCGATGAAGTTTTCCATCGAGCCGTAGAGCGAGAACGCGATTTGGTGCGCCGCGTCGTTTCCGCTTGCGATACTCAAGCCTTGCAGAAGTTCGCGCAAGGTTACGATTTGTCCCTTTCCCAAAAACATGAGCGAAGAGCGCGGCGGCATCGCGGCGGCGATCGCCCGCTCGTCAATCGGAATAATGTCGTCGAGCGAAATTGTCCCTTCGCGCACTTTTTGGAGTGCGCCGTAAATCAAGAAAAGCTTTGTCATCGAGGCGGGGGGAATCTGCGTGTCGGCGTTCTTTTCAAAAAGGATTTCGCCGGTGTCGGCGTTTATCAGGATTGCCGATTCTGCGTTCGTGTCGAAATCGGGTGGAAGAAGAGGATAGGAAAGCGGGCGCAATATTTGCTTCGGATACAGCGCGCCGAGGTTTTCCTGCAAATGCGAAGTCTCTTCCTTTGACAGCGGCGCGGGCGCGGCGTGCTTTATCGACGAGGCGCGAAAGAGCAAGAACGCCGCGAAAGCCGCCGCCAGCGTGAGCGGCAGGAACGAGGCGAAAGCGAGGAATTTTTTTCCAGTTTGGGAAGCATTTTTCATAAAAAACAGTTTTCAAAAATTTGGACGCGTTCTGAAATTTCACGTTCTCCGAACAAGTCTATTATAGCGAAATGAAACTGTTTGTCAAGAGCGGCTCGTCTCATTTTTCGCCTTGAAGCAGTCGCGGAAATAGAAAGATGCTTATTGTCATTGTGGCGATAGTGCCCCAGAACATAAAGAACGCGAGATCCGTGCTGAAATCGTCCTGCGCGAAAATCATTATGGGAAGCGCGCCGAAAATCGTAGTGAGCGCGACGATGAGACGATGCTTTTGAAAAGCGCGCGCGTCGCTTCTTTCGGTGAGCGTGCTTTTGATTCGTTTAGAATGTAGAGCGCGTTGTTGACGCAAAGTCCGCACAAGAACACCATCGCGACGGCATCACCCAATCGCAATGGCTGTCTGAAAAGTGCACGCAAAAATAATGGAACGAAAAGCGAAAGCGGAATCGTAAAGAGCGCTTTCAGCGCGGATGAGATGTTTTCGCATTGCGCCGCCATCAAAATAAATATCGCAAACACGGCGAAGGCGAATGCCGCGAAAATATGCGAGTAGTCGCTCTTCAGGCTTTCCAATTCACGCGGAAAGGAAAAGGAATAGCCTTCGGGCAGGTTGAGTTTTGAAAGCGATTTCTTTAGTTCCGAAAAAACGGCGTCGGTCTTTTTGGACTGGACTTCGACCGTGAAAAAAGCGGCGCGCCGGGAATTCTTGCGGTAGATTTTCGAGGGCATTTTTCCTTCCACAAAGTCGCAGGCGGCCGAAAGCGGGATATGGCTTGGCTCTTCGCCTTGCGATAAGAATATCGGAAACGAAATGCGCTTTGCGGATTCAAGCGTGGAACTGTCGCAAGAGGCGTGTGTCGCGTCTTGCAGGTAAGGCGCGTCTTGCGTTCTTTCGCCGGCGCGTATGTCGTAGATTTTTTTGTCCATCAAGATTTTGTCTGCGACCGGCGCGAAAATGTTCCATCGCAAGAAGGAGGCGAGCGTGTCCAAATGCATTTTGTTTTGCGATAAAAAATCGCGCTCGGGTCTCGCGCAGATGATTTTCTCTTCGTCCTTGAAATTGAGGATGACTTGCGATTCGTTTTTGGCGAAAAAGAATTCGCCTTGCAAAAACTCTGCCGCCTCGCTTGCGATTTTTCGGCAGACGGAATTTTCGTTTCCCAAGACCGCGACTTGCACCGACTGGACGCTTTGCGATTTCGGCGCGGAAAGCGGTACGTACAAAAATCCTGTAAGCGAATCCTTTTCTTGGAGAATCTTTTTTGCGATACGTTCCTTTTCTCGTGCGTCGCTTATGACGATTTCCAATTCCACTTGCCCGCGTCGCGCCTCGCTTCTGACATAGTCAATGCCCGGAATTTTTTGAATGCGCCCGACGAAGGGAAGGGAATCTTTGTCCGTGCTCTTGTGACTTCGCTCGGGATTGTACTCGATTTGCGCGTAGATGATTTTCGAAGGATTTTCATTCGAAAGATTTTTCGCGGAAAAGAAAAAAATCGCACAGGGCAAAAACGATGCCAAAGCAAAAAGAAAAACCTTCGCGCAAAGCGATTTTTTAGAACCTAGAAACTTTCTTAATTTGTGAGATATTTTACACATCGCGCTTTTTCCGCACAGTTCCTTGAATCGTTTCATGATATCTCGAAAACATCTTAAATTGTACACTTTAGTATATGATAATTGTGAAAAAGGATACAATGTGAGAAATTTTCTCGGTTCTTTGAAATGAAAAAGCGCGATTGGCAAAAATGCGATTGCCGTTGCTGATGAAATGGCGACCATGATTCCTGAAGTGAGCGCGATGCTTTTTATTCCGCTTGCGATTTTGTCCGCGACTGCCAGCGGCGCGATTACGCTCAAAGTTGTAATCGTGGATATCGCAAGCGCGGGAATCGACTTTTTGAGTTGCGAATGAAATTGGGCGGCTCCGTTTGTCGAGCAAAAAATATCGCAAACGAAAAGCGCGCTGTCGGAGACAAGTCCGATGGATATCGTGATTCCCGAAAGCGTCGAAATGTCAAGCGGAATCTTGAAAGCCGAAAGAATCGCAAGGCAAAAAAGCAAATTCAAGCATAAAAACGCGCTTATAAGCGACGTGATTTTCACTGAAGAAAATGTGAAGAATACGATTGCGATTCCAAAGAGAAGTGATTGGAGCAGGGCGGCGAAAATTTTTGAAAGCATCGCGCGTTGCTCTTTGCCATTGTCGTAGATTATTTTGGGCATTTCCTCTTTCGAAAGACTTTCTGTGAGGATTTTTTTTGCCTCTTTGGTGATTTTTATCGTCCGCTCTGGCGCGGAAGTCTTTATGCTCAAAAGTACGCATTCTGAGGAATTGATTCGGACGATGCTGTCCTTTTTTTGCGCTCCGTATTGTATGTCCGCCATCGTGCATAGCGGCAGCGTTTCGCCTTGCTCTTTGTCGGATGCGGAATGTACCTTGATTGGAATTTGCTTTATCTTTTCAAGCGAATTGATTTCGCTTTTGAAAAGCAGCTTGCGATTGCATTCATCCTCGCCGAGTGTGGAAAGCATTGGGCGGGCGTTTTGCGATTGGATTTCGCTTGCGATATTCCACGGATAGATTCCGTTTTGTGATAAAAAGTCGCCGTCGAATCGCGCGTGGATTTCTTCTCTGTTGTTCCCGAAAATCAGCACTTCGCTCACGCCCTGAATCGATTGGAGTTTCGCCTTGATTTCTTTTTGCAATGCGACAGGCTCTTTTTCAAACGCCGCAAGGAAAATCGCCCTTTGCTCTGCGGAAGAAGAATATATTCTCGGGCGTTGCGCGTCATTCGCGAGCGTCCTGTAAAGGCTGTCGGCCGCTTCTGAAAGCGCGACGTATGGATTTTTGCCACCTTTGGTGAACGATGCCGTCGCCATGCATTTTGAGTATTCGCAAGTCGTCGAAAGGCTTGAGAGGTTTTCAATCGCGCGGATTTTTTCTTCGAGAGGCTCGGCGATGATTTTTTCGATTTGCTCGGCATCGATTCCAAAGTATTCGAATTCCACTGAAAAAACATCTTCTTTGTTCGGAACGCGGCAGGAAAGGTCAAGCCTTTTGAGCGAAAATGCCGAAAGGACTACGAGGCCCGCGAGCGACAATGCCGCCGCCTTTTTGTGGGAATAAAAATTCATTTGCCCTCCCATAATATGTTTGGAATGATGACAATGACTGCCGCGGCGGAAAAAAGAAGCCCTCCGATAATCGCAAGCGACATGCTGCTTTGCGGATTTTTCGAGGGAAACAAAAAGGCGAACGGAATCAACGCCGCAATCGATGTAGCGCTTGTCACGAGAATCATATTCAGTTTTTCCGCCGCGCCGTCGATTATGCTTTTTCGCGTCGCGCTTTCTTTGCGGCAAGTCTTGCTTTCGCTTCCTTCGCACAATATAATCGAATTGTTTACGCTTGTTCCGAAAAGCACGACGAGCGCGAGAATCGAATTTATGTTCAGGGATTTGAAAAACAATGCGAGGAAAAAACTTGCTCCGAAAAATGCGGGCGGCAGCGCGAGCAAAAAAATCAGGGGCAGCGAAAACGATTCGCTTTGCGCGCCAAGCAGACAATAGAGCAGGGCGAGGACGAGCACAAGAAGTGCCGCGCCGGAAGAGAATATTTCTTCGAGCGATTTTTGCTTGAGCGAAATAAAATTGTTTTTTTGCAGAAAAGGCGCGAGGGCTTTTATTTTGGACTGTTCTTCTGCCGCGATGATTTTCGCGTCCTTTTTGTTGTAGCGATAGAGAATCGCCTCGTTTTTTGTGTCCACGAATTTTCCGAATGTGGAAAGCGGCAGGATTCCGTCATCGGAAAAAATCGGCATCGCGCCGAGCGTCCGCTCGCTTATGAATTCGTTTTTCGGAAATCGGACTTTTAGCGGAATCTCTTTTCCGTTTTCATAATATGGCAGGCATTCCATTCCTTCGAGCGCGTTTTTTACGGCAAGCGAAATCGCGCCTCGGCTCATGCCGTGCTTTGAAATGCGCTCCGCATCGAATGAAAACAAAATTCCGTCCGCAAAATAATTCGGCGAAAAATTGTCAAAAATCTCGCCCGCATCGTCATGCAATTTTTTCGCGTCGTCGCCGAGAAAAATCACGTCGCTTTTTATGGCGAGATGGTTTGAAATCAAGTCTTCGCTTTCGATAAAATGGAATTCACTTGAAAAATTTTCAAGGATTTCTTGGACTTGCTTTTTGCATTTTTTTATTTCATTCGATTCGATTTTTACAAGCAGGCGTTCTGGAAAAACGAGCGGATTTGAAAGTTCGAAAAAATCGTCCTTTTGAATTCCGCCGACGCACAGAATGTTTCGCACGGTTTGAAGCTTTTGAATTGCTTCAGTCAGAATTTTCCCCTGCGAAAACATTTTTTTGACGGAAACGTCGCTTGGAAAATGTATTTGCACGAGAAAATCGTTTTGCGCGCTTTTTGGCTGGAGTTCTTTTTTGAGCGGTAAAAGAAAAATCGCGCTTGCGAAAATCGAGAGCGCGACAATGGCGGCGGGAAGAATTTTTATGTCGAGCGTTTTTTCCAAAATGCGCCGATATTTTTTTTCAAGCGTTTTGTCTGTGTCGCTTTTCATTTTGGAAAATTCTTGGCGCAAAAACAAGACCGCCGCGGCGGGAATCACCGTGAATGAAAACAAGAGCGAAAATGCCATCCCGGATGCGACGGTGATTGAAAGGTCGCAGAATATGTCGCCTAAAATTCCGTCGATAAAGAAAAGCGGCAGGAACACTATTATCGTCGTGAGAGTCGACGCGCTGTTTGAAAGCAGGATTTTTTCAAGACCTGCGATTGTCGCGCTTTGGAATTCTGTGGTGTTTTTTGCAGGGGAATTTTTTATTTCGCGCGCGATGCTTAAAACTGCGACAATGCTGTTGTCGATTATCATTCCAAGGCAGATCGTGATTCCGGAAAGCGAAATCAAATTGATGCTGCGCTTCGTGGCGAACAGTACGAAAAGGGAAAAGAAAATGCTGAACGGAATCACGCTTGCGATGAGACCTGCGATTTTCGCCGAGCGCAGAAAAAAATACAAAAGCGCGATGGTGATTATTATTCCTGCCAGCGCGGAAAGTACTAATGATTTTATCGAAGAAAGAATATTTTTCGAAGCGTCTTCTGTGATGCGTATGTCGAATTTTTCGCCATAAATTTCATTCATCTCAAATATGCGCGCGCGAATTTTCGAAGAAAGTTTTATCGGACTGTAACTGCTTTTGCAGACGATTTCGACTTGTACGCCGCGTTTTGAATTGTAAAAGACAAAAGAAGAAAATTCCGACGGGACTTTTTCCACGCTCGCAAAGTCGCGCAGTTTGAGCGTTCCGCCACTTTCGCTTTTCAAGGATGTGTTCAAAATCTCATCGAAATTTTTGTACAAGCCTTGCGTTTTCAGCAAGATGTCGTTTTCGCTGATTTGGATTGTGCCGGCGGGATATTCGTAATTTGATGCGTTCAAACTTTGCGCGATATTTTCTAGGGAGATTCCGAAAAACGCCGCCTTTTCGCTTTCGACTGTCACTTGTATTTCTTCGTCTTGTCCGCCCAAGATTTTTATTTCCGCGATGCCGTCAAGTTCCAAAAGTTTTGTCTTGAATTCTTCGTTGCAGAAATTCGTGGCAAGGCGGATTTCACCGTTTTTTGGAATGACGCACATTGTTATTTTTTCGTTTTGCGAAAGGTTTACTTTTTGGACGCTCGGCGTAGGGCAATCTTGCGGGAGCGTTTCCATTGCGGCATCGACAATTGACTTTGCCTCAATCATCGCAAGGTCGATGTTCGTTCCCCATTTTAATTCCGCCTTGATAAGGGAAAGTCCTTCGCGCGTTACGGACTCGCAATTTTTTATGCCCTTGAGACTTGATATCGCTTCTTCGAGCGGCATGGTTATCAATGTCTGGACTTCGCCTGCGTCGACTCCCATGTATTCGGTGGAGAGCAAAATGTGCCTCTCTTTTGTTTCAGGCAAAAAGCCGATGTTCAGCGCGAAGATGCTTGTCGCTCCTAAAATTATCGTGAGCAAAAAATACATCATAATTGAAATGGGATGTTCTACGGAATATTTTATCAGGTTTTTCATTTCACTTTTTGTTGCAGCTTATCTGAACTGCTTCCTCCATGTAATTTTTATTGTCATCGCAAAGCGTTTTCGCAACTTTAAAATTTATGATGCCCTGCGTGATGGAAGTGGAATTTTCATTGTTCGTGAATTTGCTTTGCGCCTTTATGCAGACCAAATTTTTTCCGTCTGCTTCCAAGTCCAGCGCGGCGTTTTTCAGCGCGACGCAAAAATTTTCATCGTCATTTTCATTTTCCAAAATATGATTATATGAACATATTTTCATATCTTGTATGATTATCGTCGCGCAGGAATTTTGCGCCGACACGCTGATTGACTTCATCGCGCTTATTTCGTCTATGGTTTGCGATTCGTCGCTTATGCTGAATACGAACGCAAGCGGCAAGTCGCATTCGACGTTCGGCTGATAAATTTGCGGATCGAAATTCAGATCGCAAAAATCATTCTTTGCGGAAATTGTCTCGTATTTGCCTCCGACATTGAGCACAAGATATTCGAATTTCGGCGGCCGCAATTTTTCCAAATTGTTTTTCAAGACGAATTGCTTTTCTTGAACAGACGTGCCGAAACTGTCCGTGATGTTTGGGAAAATAAAAAGCTTGTAAATCGCGTTCCATTTCGGACTTTCAGTAAAATTGAGACGCGCGCAGTCAGACAGATTTCCGTTTCCTTCTAAATCTGCGACGACCTCGTAAGAAATTTGCGGTTCGACAAAAATATTTTGCGCAAACTTTGATGAGTCGATTTTTTTGTTAAAGCGAATTTCAATGCTTTTCGAAAAATCAATGCTTTCGGCTATGTCGGAAATTCTTTCGTAAGTTTTGGAATTGCAATCAAATGCGAATACGGAGAATTCCGGAGCTTTATAGTCGCCGCGGTTTTCAAAATGCCAAGCGAAATCTTTTTCAAAAAAATTGTTTTTGCTGTCTTTCATGCCGCTTGCTATTTTTATCGCGTAGAATGTTTTTTCAAAAAGCGCGCCGTCAAAAAATATTTCGACCGCATCTTTTGTTTCGTTCCATTTTGCGATGAAATTGTGCGAAGGCGAAATCGAAAAATTTTCATCGAAAGAAAATGCATCCATTTCTTTTGTGAAAGCAATTTTCAAGGAAGTCGTGTTGCCTTCTGCGTCCGTGACATTTTCGATTTTTGAAACTTCAGGCGGACTTACATCTTCTTTCGTGTAGAATTTTTTCTTGTATTCTTCTTCGAGCGAATTTCCGTCGAAATCTTCTACGCCAGTTTGGATTGTTATTTCGTAGCAATGGTTTTCTTCGATTTTTTTCACTGGATAAAAAATTATGTCGCACCCATTGAAAAGAAATTCGCCTGCGATGTTCACGTTGTCTTGCGTGAAGAAAAAATTTTCTTTTATGCTCGAAGGTTTTGCGGGCGCGGAAAAACGAACTTCGACTTTTTCTCCGTCAATGCGCGAGTCCTGCACTTCCAATCTCGGAAAAATTTTTTCTCCGCACGATGCGAATTCGATTAAAAAAAGTGCCGTGAAAAAAATGCGCGTCGTTATTTTATTTTTAGATAAAAACATTTTTCTTCCTCCACATATTCATCAAAGTCGTTGGCAAGATAATTTTTGCCGCCAAGAATTTTCAATTCGTAAACGCAGTTTTTTGACAAATTGTTCCAACAAAGGACGATGTTTTTTCCGCTGGGACGAATTGAATTCAATTTCGCGGGATTCGCGCTGTTCGGAAAAAACGCGCCAAGTTTAATCGCGCTTTCTATTGATTTGTGGCATTTCGGCGAGATGTCCGATGAAAACTGTATTTTCAAAAAAAGCGTGCCGTCGTCGGGAAGGGCAATTTCCGTGATGTGATTTTCGTGTAGTTGAAGTGAATCCGTTTCGACGGAAACGATTTTCAGGAATTCATTGTCGCTTGAAAAATAGAAATTTTGCTGCGACTGCATTTCAAGTCCGAAAATGTCCTTCGCGCTTTTGCCGACGGTCAACAAATATTCCTGTCCGATTTTATAATTTTCATATGGTGCGTAAATAAATTTGCATTCGTCGACTTTGAGCAAAACGCCGTCAAGACTCACTTCAAAATAAAGCGCGCTTTTTACGGAATCGAAATCCATCGGTTTGCTGAAAATGATTCCGAGCGGCTGTTTGCCTCGTAGCGCGGACAGACTTTGTTCTTTCAAAAATACTGCCTTTTCCGTTTCCATGTTTTCATTTAGAATTACCGGACAGACGCAAGTCACTGCTGGCCGAACATGCGCGCTTTGTGCTATGAAATTTTCCGAATAGGTTGTGTGTATTTTGTATCCGTCCGCACTGAAAAGATTTTCGATCGTCCAAGTGTAGAAAGTGTTGCTCTGCCATTTGTCTTTTGGAATTATTTTGACGCTTTTTTTGTCCGAAGAAAATTCTTTGTTCGTCTGAATGTATGGGCTGATTTTGAATTCTTGTTCGAGGCGCGCGACATCGATTTCCTTGTTGAATCGAAATTCCAATGCGCCGTCGCTCTCGCTTGGCGAAAAAAAATCTTCAAGAGTGAAAATTTTTTCTTTTTCCCCGAAAATGAATTTTCGACTTATGGCGACGCTGTATTCCTTTTCGTCGGCAGTTCGCGCTTGTCCGCGCAATGAAAAATCGTATGCGCATCCGAAAATGAATCCGCCGATTGGCTTTGCAAGGCATTTTTCATTTTGCCAAATAAATTCTGTTTCAATTTTGGAGCCATCCTTTTTCAGCGCGATGATTTTTTCCACAGTCGGACGCAGCATTTGCGCTGAAAAAACAATTTCGATGTTTTCGCCGTCGTAGTAGTCGGCATCCTCCGCAATCGAAATTGCTGTGTCAAGCCTTTCAAACGAAATTACGCCGCACGAAAAAAAGGCCTTCGAAAAAATCGCGAGCAAAAGAAATGCGCTCATCGCGCCGCGCACATTTTTTCGAAACTTACATTGCTTTGACATGCATCCCCTCCCTTAATGCCGACGAAGGATTTTCCACGATTTTTTCTCCGTCTGAAATCCCGCTTTCTATGAAAAAATTTCCGTCGCGCTCCATATCAACGACACAATTTTTTACGACAAGGATTTCATTTTGCACCGAATAAAATGAAATCCTGTTTCCGTCGCGCTTTAGGACGACGCTTTCGGGCAGAATGAAAAAGTCGCCGGATTTGTTCGTTTGAATCAAGCAGCGGACGAACATTCCGAGCTTGATTTTGTCGTCATCGTTTTTCATCGGTATTTTCACGTTGAAATTTCCAGTCTGCATGTCCGCGACGGGCGCGATGAATTCGATTTTCGCCGACTGAAATTCATTGAGCGACGCGACTTCAAGTTCTGCTTCAGAGCCGATTTCTATGCCTTGCATGTCTTTTTCCTGAATGTTTATGAGAGTGTAGGGTGCGCTTACATCGACTATCGTCATGAGCTTTTCGTTTTGCATTACATGTTCGCCGTTTTCAAAATTCAAAACGCCTACGATTCCGTCGTTGCTTGCGCGGACAGTCAGATTTTCAATGAGCGTGTTTGTGGACTTGAGATTTTCGCGCGCGTTTTGAAGATTGACTTTTGCGATTTCGATTTCAAGTTGCGCGGAGCGCGTGTTCAGTTCGATGAGCTGATTTCTGCGCGCTTCTTTGTCATCCGACGGAACGTAGCCCGCCAAAATCAAATCCTCGTCTCGGAAACCTAATTCTTCGATTTGAATCTTTTTTTGGAGAATTTCGATTTCAGTTTGCGTGCCCTGCGCGTTGAGGCGCATTTGCGCGATGTCCTGTTTTGAGACGCCGCCGGCCTCGAAAAGCGTTTCGTTCTTTTCCAGGGTTTCTTTTACAAGGCAGAGTTCGTCTTGCTTTTGCGCCAAATTCAGTCTTGAATTTTCAAGCGACATGATTTGGCTGTTTACATTGAGGATTGTTCTCGTCAAATTGTTTTTGCTTGACTCTAGGCTTGCGGCGGCGGAATTTACTTGGTTTTGGTTTTCGCTTCTTTGGATTTCATATTGAATGTTTTTCATCCGCAAAAGCACATCGCCTTGTTTTACTTTGTCGCCTTCCTTGACATTGAGTTCATAGATTGTGCCTTCGACAAGCGCGGTGATATCGTTCTTTTTTCCATACGTAACCGTTCCGAACGCCTTTAGTTTTGTCGCATGTGGCATAAGTCGCGCCGTAAACGTTTTCACTTGCGCGAGGTTTTCCTGCGAATTTTCTTTTGAGCACGCGCTTAACGCAAACATCGTCGCGGCGCATATCATGATGATTTTCGCAAAATTCAATTTCATTTTTTTCTCCCATACAAAAGATTCGTGCGGCTTTTTTTTATGCTTTTATCATAACTTTTTTGCGCTCGTCAAAATCTGAAGTTGTGTCTTTAAAAGTTCTTGGTTGCTGTGCAGGCTCAAGACTTTTATTTTCTCTTCGGCGCAGTCGGTGATGGCTTCAAGGAAATCCGATTTTCTTATAAGCCCTTCGGAAAGTCGCAGTTCCAAAATCTCGAGATTTTTTTCTTGCAATCGCAATGTGTCCAAATGCAATTTCAGGCTTTCCGCGTTTTCTTTGATTTTTTCGAGCAAATCCAAAACGGCATTTTCGATTTGCAAAACGGATTTTTGCCTGCTCAAGATTTTTTGCGAAAGCGCGATTTTCGACATTCGCATTTGCGTAAAATAGGTCGTGTTCAAATTGCCTTGTCCTGAAACGCTCGAAGCGACGCTGCTTATCCTGTCCTGCGAAAAGCCGAACGAGCTGCTTCCATTCGCGAAAAGCCACGGATTGTTTTCAAAGCCCACGATGAATTTCAGCGTGTACGAAGGAGTCGTCAGAGGGTAGCGCGCGCCCGAAAATTCTATTCCCGCGTTTACGCTGAGGCTTGGCAGAAAAACCATTTTTTGAATGGCGCGCTGTTTTTTCGCAAAATCGATTTCCATGTCAAGTTTTTTTAGCTCTAAGCTGTTTTCGATTGCGTCGTGCACAAGTCTCTCTCCATCGTCTTGGCTTTCCAAAAACAGTGCGTTTTCGATTTTCGCGCGGGAAAAATTCTCTTTGCAAAAGGTAATCGCGCTTCCATGCGGCAAAGCCAAAAGGGACGAAAAATTGCGCTTCGCCGATGCCGCTTCGTATTTGTAGGCGTTCAACTGCGCTTCGATTTGGCTTGTGGAAATGGCAGTCTCAAGATATTCGCTTTCGACAATCATTCCTTGCTCGAGTTGGATTTCCGCTAAAGCCAATATGTTTCGCGCATTTTTCAATGCCTCTTCTTGAACGCCGCATTTTTCAAGCGCCAAGACATTTTCATAATACGACTGAGCGACTTGGCTTTCAAAATTTTCATAGCTTTTCCGAAAGTCGTAGAAATCCAATTTCGCCTTGTCAATTTGCATCTTGTATTCGAGCGCGCTTTTTCCGCCGTCAAAAAGTTTTTGCGTGATGCCCGCGCCAATGCTTTTGCTTCTGTGGTCACTTGCATCGACTGGAACATTGTCGCTTTCCGACCACGAAAATTCGAAGCTCGGCAAGAACGCGCCGACTGACATTTTTGCAAGCCTAACGCCATGCGAAAGATACTGTTCTTGCAAGTCATGCTCTTTGTCGTGGGCGCGGGCGAGTGCCAAAGCGTCTTGGGCGTTGTGCAAAAAGATTTCGGCATCGAGAGGAAACGCGACAAAAATCAAAAACGCAAATCCTGAGATTCGCCACTGTCTAGTAAAAATAAATATACTAGACAGTAATTTTTTGAAAAATTTTTTCTCTGCCATTTGCCGTATACTTGAATTAAAACTGCTTGTTTTCATCTTTTTGCGACAAATGTCTCTCCGCTTTTTTCATCATAATCCTTGATGGATTTTCTCATTCCATGCACGGTTTTTTTGACTTGCCTTACTTGAGTTGCGGCGGAAATTATGGAAGCCTTTCCGTCAGTAACGAAGCAGTCTTCCGCGACGCGTTTTCCGTTTTTATCGCAAATCGAATAGTAAACATATATCGAATTGCGCCTGTCCGTGCTTTTGTAATATGAGCGTTGCCGGATGACGATATTTGCCTCCAAGTCGCTTGCGTTTTGCTTTGAATTTGCGATAAAATCGTTGATTTTCGCGCTTGCGATTTCTTTGATTTGCCTTTCAATGTCGTCTTCACGAACATTGTCTACGAAAACTTCCACGCTTTTGATTGCGATAAAGTTATCGCAAATTTGCGCATTGCCGAAATTTTCCCGCGAAAAAATTTCTTGTGGCAAAATTTCCGAAAACGCTTCTTCCACTTGCGATAAAAGGTTGCCGTTTTCTGAAAGAAATTTCTCGTCTTGCGATAAGTCGATGCCGTCACGCGGCAATGCGATTTCCCTTTGCGATAAGGGATTTTCCGCTTGCGATAAAAATGCTTGCGAAAAACATTCTTTCACTCCTTGCGATAAAAATACCGTGAAAATGCAGATTTTCATCGCAAATTTTGCGATATTTTTTGTCTTTTCCATAAAATTTTTTCTCCCGCTTTTTTCAATTTTTTGTTGCGATTGCGTCGCGCTTTTCGCCATATTCCTGCGATTTTTGCGCCACGCCTAGACATTCCCACACGAACGCCAAGTCAGAATAGACTTTCGCGCTCGAGCCGAGGGCTTTTTCCGCCGCTCCGAGCATTTGCATGCGAAGCTCGATTTCGCCCTTTTTCGCCGCCACGAGGGAAGCGTAGTAATAAAGTCGCCAGTCCCCTCGGTTTTGCCGCAGCATTGCTTCGATTTTTTGTGTCGCCTTGTCGTATTTCCCATTAAAAATCAGGCATTGAATTAGGTACGTTTGAATGTCGTAGTTTTCAGAATGTTTTCTTGCTAGGTCGTAAAGAACTTCCTCGGCCTCGTCATATCGGCTTTGGAAAAAATTGATTTTGGCTTTTAAAAAGTGTGCCTGGTAAAAATTCTTGTCACATTTTAAGCATTGGTTGATAAAAACGCTAGAATTATCGAAGTCTTTTTTGTCGTAACATTCCAGCGCCTTTATGTACAAATTTCCGGCCGCTTTCCTGTCCGCGCATCCGGCAAAACATGCGCAGAGCAAGATGGCAGCGGCGACCTTGAAAAGCCGCCTTTTGATAATACCTCCTATAAAGTGCCGCGCCATCTGTGCGGCACTTTCACCATGTTTTTACAATGTCTTCGCTTCCAAACGCTTTTGGTAATGCTTCATATTGATGAAGAATGGTTCGAATTCCGCCTTCAACGCCGCCACGTCGTTTGAAGTCTTCATCTTGTACATATAGCGCACTGGCAAAAAGTCGCGCACTTCGGCGGGAAGCGCGTCCAAGTCTTTTTGCGAAAACGCCGCGTCAGAATAGAATTTCTTTACGAATCCAATTGTAGGCGCGGTGTCGGCATATTTTGAAAAATTCTTTTCGAGGATTGCGACAAGGCTCGCGCCGTCGGCTTTTTCCTTCGTCTCGAAGTCCAAAATCGAAATCAAAATCGCCTTGTGAATGCGATCCGCGCTCCCTTCGCGCGTGGTTTCATAAATCGCCATGGCGTTCGCGCCCAAATCCTTGGAGTATAATGTGACTTTTGATGCAAAAAATTTGTCGTAGAATATCGCCATGTCGTCGAAATTGCTTTTTAATTTTGACAGATTTATGAACGTATTCATGTCGTCGTTGGAAATGTGCGTAAATTCTGAGTCAAGTTCAAAAGCCTCCAAAAAGGCCTTTCGCGAATCTGCATAAAATTTATTCGCCTTATTTGTAAGCCTGTCTACAGCATCCTTGTCATACATATATTTGACAGCATTTTTTACGAGCTGCCCTGCGACATCATAATAAAGTCCCGCCGCCAAATACGTGATTTCCGCGCCGTAATTTTTGCTGTTTTCCACGCAAAGCTTTTTGTTTTTTTCAAAGGCTTGGGAATCGCCATTGACAAACAATGCCATTTCTGCCATCGTCTGATAATAGTAACCCTTTGCCTCCGACACTTCTTCGCTTTCAGGAAGCTTTTTGAGAATGCCGTTCGCCTCGTTGAGAAGTTTTGTCGCCTTTGGCTTTGAATTGTCTTTTAATGCTTGAATCGCCAAGTCAATTTTTGCGACCGCATCTTGCGTCGTCGGTGCTTCCTTTTTTTTCGCCGCGTTCGCCGACAACACGAAGAGCAATGCCAATGCGAGCATTGTCGCCGCACGTTTTTTAGAATGTCCCATAGTTTTTCCTTTTGTCTTTTTCAAGACGCTTGAATTAAAAAGGGCGGACAAGGGAAAAATGCCGATTTCCCGTTCGTCCTTCCTGTGTATATATTATAAAGGCTTTTTTGATTTATTTGCTTGTAATTTTAATAATTTTTTGTTATAATTAAAAAAAATTGTAAGAAAATACTTGTTTTTTGTATTTTTTGGAGAAAATATGGCGGAAGAAAAATATGTGCGCCCGACTTGGGACGAATATTTCATGGAAGTGGCGAGGACAATCGCAAAGCGCGCCACGTGCGACCGTGGACGAAGCGGCTGCGTGATCGCGCGCGACAATCAGATTTTGGTGACGGGATATGTCGGAAGCCCCGCCGGCTTGCCTCATTGCGACGAAGTGGGGCATTTCTTGAAGAAAATGGTTCACGACGACGGCTCCACCACGCAGCACTGCGTCCGCACCGTCCATGCCGAGCAGAACGCGATATGCCAGGCGGCGAAGCGCGGAATCTCGATAGACGGCGGGACGGTCTATTGCAAGATGACTCCGTGCCGCACCTGCGCCATGCTCATCATAAACTGCGGGATAAGTCGCGTAGTCTGCGAAAAGCACTACCACGACGAATCCGACTCGCTTGAAATGTTCAGGCAGGCCGGAATAAAAATCGAGCATTTGGAAGACGGAATGCAGACTTACAAGGACATGTAGCAAGTACCATGCGTGCGCTTCGCAAAATCAAAGTTCGCGCTGACTTTGGCGATTTTTGCGCTGTCGTGATTTCAGCCCAAGTTCTCTTCAAGCCACGCGCGGAATTTCTCGTAGTCGTTTTCCATCGGCACGGAATTGTCGGGAAGTCGCATCACGCGCTCGAGACGTTCGGGGAGCGGCGGCTCTTTTCCTGTTGCCAATTTCACCGTCTGTCCGAATTTCGCGGGGGAGGCGGTTTCCAAAATGATTCCGATGGAATCTTGTGCGTCGTCCGCCCAATCGGGAACGTTCGGAGTAAGTCCCGGCTTCGAGATGTCCGTTCCGCTCGAGACTTTCGAAAGTCCGCCGCCTGCGATTTCCTGCCAAGCCTTGTACGCCACCGCGCCGTGCGGGTCTATCGTGTAGCCGCATTTTTCCTGGCATTCTCGAATCGAATCCACGATTCCGCCGTTGTCGAGCCAGAACGATGCGAAAAGCTTCCTCACGTCCTCAAGCGAATACATGTATGAAATGCGCTCGTAGTTCGAAGGCGCGCCCACGTCCATCGCGTTTGCGTAGGTTTCCATGGAAGGCCGCGCGTCGTATTTTCCGGTGGCAATCCAGTCGGGAATCGTGTGGTTTGAATTCGTAGCCGCCACAAAACCGTCAATCGGCGCGCCCATTTCACGCGCGATGAGTCCGCTCGTGAGGTTTCCGAAATTGCCGCTCGGAACGACGACGATGATTTTCTTTCCGGGATTTTCGCGCCTTGCCTGCAACGCCGCGTGCATGTAATAAAAGCCCTGCGGCAAAAGGCGCGAGATGTTTATCGAGTTGGCGGATGAAAGGCGGAATTTTTTGCGCAAATCGGAATCGGTGAAAGCCGTCTTCACCAGCCTTTGGCAGTCGTCGAACGAGCCTTTTACTTTGAGTGCGCGGACGTTTCCCGTGAACGTGGAAAGCTGCTTTTCCTGAAGCGGCGAGATTTTTCCCTCGGGATACAAAATCGTGACATCCAAGCCCTCCACATTGTGGAACGCCGAGCCGACCGCGCTTCCCGTGTCGCCCGAAGTGGCTACCAAAATGTGAAGCCTTCCGTCCTCGCCGCGGTTGAAGTAGGACATCGCCCGCGCCATGAAGCGCGCCCCGAAATCCTTGAACGCGCACGTAGGCCCGTGGAAAAGCTCAAGCACGTATGACGAGCCGTCGATTTTCACGAGGCGCGGATCGAAAGGATACGCGTCGTCTATGAGTTGTCGCAAGTCGCTTTCGGGAATTTCGCCACCCACATAAGGCAGAATCATTTCGAACGCGATTTTTCGGAAATCGGGATTTTCGCCTGAAATTGTGTCGATGTCGATTTTCGGAAAAATTTCGGGAACGTAAAGTCCTCCGGTGGCGGCGTTCATTCCGCCCATCACTGCCGACTTGAAATCGACCTTTACGCTTTTGTCGCGTGTGTCAAGGTAAAGCATATTTTTCCTCACTTTCCAATTTTATTGGGGATTGTGAATTTTCGTAAATTCACAATCCTAATTCTCTATTGCTTATTTCCGTTGCCTGGCAAAAATCACAGTCCGTAGACGACTTCTTCGGCGAACTGCCGAGCCATTTCTTCCTGCGCGTTTTTCAGGGCGTTCCATTGCGACTTGTTTTTCACGGAAACGGATTTTCTCGCCTTGAACAGCACTTTTCCCGTCGAAAGCTCGAGCGCGCCCACGTCGCCGTCAAGCGAGACGACCCAGTTTCCGCTCTCGTCCTTGCTCATCTTTTCGGCGTACTTCACACGCCCGTAGACGACGAATCGAAATGTGGAATTTCCGCCCACGAGCCTTTTCGCGTCGGCTTGGATTCTCGCCGGGGCGTCCGCGTCCACCGAATTGTGGAAGTCCGCGTTCTGTGCGCCCATGAGTCCGCTTTTCCACAAAGCCGCCGTCAAGCTTTGGGTGGAAGGCTGCGAGCCGCTGCCGACAATCATCTTTCCGTCTTGATTGTAGTCCACGACAGAAACCAAGATGCCGGCGCGGCTGTTTGTATTCGTGCGAACATTCCATGCGGCGGTCGCGGAAACGGTTTGGCAAAGCCTGACCAACTCGGGATTTGAAGATGAAATCTGCGGAAAGAAAGTCACATGCGACTTTATCGAAAAATGTGGCACTGGCGGCGCGAATTCGCAGTTTCCGTTCGCGTCCGTAACTAAAGTCGCTTTTTCAAATGAGACGGAATCCTCCGTGCGTCCCGAAGGAAATTCTGCGGTGATGTTCATGGCTTGGCATGGCTTTCCGTCCAATGTCTCGACGAGAATTTTATACGGCGCGGAAAAAGCCTTTCCCTTTGTCGTCTCTTTCGGAGAAGACATCACCGTTATTTGTGTGTTCTCAAGCAGATTTCGCAAATCATCGTCGGCGGTTCTTGTAGTTTGGCTCGGCGTTTTTTCATTTTCAGATGTTTGGCTTTCGACTTCGCTTGCAACCTTTTGCGATTCCTGTTTTGTCGACTCACAAGAAACCAATGCGAACGCGAGGCTCGCCGAAAGAATAAAAGGAATGAAAATTTCGCGCAACTTTTTTTTCATAAATATCCCTCTCTTGAAACTTATTTAATTATTCGCATTATAGCATTTCCAAAAAATAAAAACAAGTGGGCGCGTGAAAAATTACATGGAAATGGATTTTCGCGGGGAAATTGCTGTCGCTTTCACAAGCCGAGCTTTCCGAGACGAATCCGTTTTTCCATATCAGTGCGACAATTTAGGTTAGCTTTGCTGAAAAAATGCCCCGCATTCCAAAATTTTTGAAAAAATTCTGAAAAATAATTCATTTTTTTTCAGAAAGTACTTGACATACCCCCCCCTGTGGTATAATGCGGCAACAATTTTTAAGGAGGCAGACTATGAAAAAGTTTGCAAAAGTGGTCGCTGTGACGGCTGTAGGTTTGGGTCTTGCGATGAGCTTTGTCGCATGTAACAACAGTGATATTGCTGACGCAATAGAACAAGGTAATAAAATGTATCTGAAAGGTGATTGTACTTGTTTAACCGAATGTGATGAACATGGAATTTACAAGTACACTTATGGTAGTGGCTCTTCTTATACTACAAATTACAGACAGTGTGAGTCATGTTCTGTAGACAGGGGAGTTTGCAATTATAAGAATAATGCTGCTTATGAAGATCTTAAAAATAATTAAATCTGAAAAGTAGACAAAGGCTAAAAAAGGGATTGTTCGGCTTGTTATTCTCGTCATGAAAATAACTAATCCAAATAATTCCTGCCAACATTGAAGTCTTTTTAGCCTGAATTTGGAAAGCCGTTGTCTGCCCAAATTCAGGCTTTCTGAATGGGATGGGGGCATACTTTTTTCCAATCCGTTTCCATAATTCGCATGATTGTGCTTGAAACTTGTCGCTTTCACAAGCCGAGCTTTCCGAGACGAATCCGTTTTTCCTGGCTTGTGGTTCTGGTATAGATTCTCGTGGTCTCAAGCGAGCTGTGCCCGAGTATGTCCGCGAGATCCGGCAGGTCATGGAATGTCTCCATATATTCTTTTGCGAAAAAGTGGCGGAACGAGTGCGCGTGTACGATTCCATGGGCGAAGCCCGCCGCTTCCGCGACTGCGTTCATCTCGCGCCAAATTCTCGCCTTGTCGAGCATCGTGCCGGCCTTTCGCCCGTGAAACACGATGCCGCATTCTATTCCGTGCTGCGCGCAATAGTCTTTCAGCACTTCACAAAACGGCTCGGGAATAAAAACATCACGCGACTTTCCCTTGTTGCTGACATGGCAAACACCATTGTCAAGCGACTCCACCGTCACGAAGCGCACTTCGTCGATTCTCATCCCCGTGGAAGCCAAAAGCCGCATTAAAAGGCGGCATCGTTCCATGCCGACCCTTTCCGCAGTTTCCAAAAGTTTTTCGTATTCTTCCCTCGACATAATGTGGTCGAGATTCGTGCGTCGCTGTAGCCTGAACGCCCTTATTCGCAGATGCCCTTGTCCATTCCATGCGAGGAATTTGTTTAGCGGAATCATCATGCTGTTCGCGGAGGATTTTTTGTATGTGCGGGCGAGAAAATCCTTGTAGTCGGCGAGCGATTCTTTTGTGGCGACGGCGATTCCGCGTTCGGCCATGAATCGTCCGAAAACCTTGACGGCGTAGACATACTTTTCGACCGTCGCGGAAGAGCCTCCGATTCCAAAAAGGTACGCCGAAAATTCATCCAGCTTTTGGCGCGATATCGCACATTCCATAAAATCCCATTTTTTTTCGCTTTGAAATTGACAATGAAATACAACATTACATTGATTTTGTCAAGAGGAATTTTGAAAAAATTTAAAATTTTTTTGAAAATTCATTATTGGAAGTGATAGTTCATATTCTTTCAGTATGGAAAATCCCGTTTGCGCGGCAAGAACGCCCGCGGCCAGCGCGTTTGCCGTCTGCGAAAATCCAAGAGCGCGGCGGCAAATAGTCAATGTAATGTTGTAAAACATTGATATAAGCAACATTTTGTAGGAGGCGATGAGATGTTTTCGAAGAGCGGAAAAGAAAAGCATGAGAAAGTGGCGAAGCGCGGCGCGGGCGGAGGGGTGGACCTTTCCGACGTGATAAAGGGAATGCAGAAGGCGGTGAACGACGCGCAGAAGACCCTCGAGACGCACCACTTGAATTCGCTGCGCCAGTTTTTTCACGAGGACGGCGAGCCTAAGACTTTAGAGCTGCATTTGTCGGAGGACAACTATCTTGAAATACCGGTGCTTTCAATCGCGAGCCACAACAATCTCATAATCGACAGGCTTTCGATGGAGTTTGACGCGAAAATCGAGCAGGTGGAGGCGAAGGATGTCGAGGATGCGATAGAATCCCTTTCCCGTGACGAAGGCGACGATTCTGGCGAAGAGACGGAGCGTTCAGCGAAATTCGCGATAGGATTTTCCGGCGAGCCTAATTCCAATTCGGTGAAAGTGAAGATTGAATTCCGTTCCACGGAAAGGGCGGAAGGACTTTCGCGCATTTTGGACGAATATAACAAGCTCATCGTTCCGTTCAAGGCGGCGGAGGGCGAGGACAATTCCACATGGAACAAGCACGGAAGCGAGATAGGAATACACAAATAAATGCGATTAGCCGACTTTCCGCGGAAGACGGCTGAAAATAAATTTTAGGAGGTTTTTCCTATGGGAAAAATTGCAGACATGATGGGCGGGCTTCCGATGAACGAACTCATCGCGCAGCCCTTGACATCGGTCGTTTCTGCGCAGCGCGACTTGGCACAGACGATGATAGCGTATGTGAACGAAGTCGGGTTTGACAGGAGCGAAGACCCGAAAAGCACGTCGGCGCGGATGCTCAAGTTCGACATGACGAAGCCAGTCTTGACGGACGAGGGTGTGAGCACGACGGACGTGAGCTTTCAGGCCCCAGTGCTCGGACTTTTGCCGATGCCGGCCTTGCTCGTCGACCACGTTACGATTGACTTCCAGATGGAAGTGTCGGCATCGGAATCAAGCAAGTCGTCTTCCGAAAAAGAAGGCAGTTTCAGCGCGTCGGGCGGATGCTGTTGGTTCAAGGCTTCCGTTTCGGGCAAGGTTTCTACGAGCAAAGAAAACACCCGCTCGACGAACCAAAGCGCGAAATACCAAGTGCATGTGGAGGCAAACCAGCAGCCTTCGACGGAATGCATGAACAAGCTGCTCGACATGTTCGCGCAGTGCACGGAACCCGTCGACGTTCGCGAAGGAAAGAAATCCGGTGGCGCGCAGCAGGCGGCATGACGGCGGATTGAAGAAACAGTGTGTGGGAAGGTATGATGGCGGCGCACTCAAACGGTGTACCTGCCATCAATTACATGCCGCGCACTCTGCTTAAAACTTCGGATTGTGCGCTCGTCGCGAATGGCGCAAAAAGCCGAGCGCGATTTTTTGGAGTGACAACGAAGTTTTTGCAAAAATTTCGTTCTTGACTTTTATTAGGAGGACTTATGGCTGAAAGTGATGCCGGAATGAAAAACACCGTTAATGACATATCAATCGCAGAACTGATTGCCGCGCCGCTGAAGGCTGCGTCTGACGCTCAGCTGGACTTGGCGCAAAGTACGGTCGAGTTCATCAAGTCGATGGGAGTGGAAAAAAATGGCGACGGAAGTGAATTGATCCGAAGCATCGATTTCACCCTCGAAAGCCCCAGCGCAGGCGGCGGGAAGAACGAGTTTCGCATAAAGGCTCCGCTTTTGGCCGTTGTCCCCCTCCCGAATCTCGCGGTGGAGGAAGTGAGCGTGGATTTCCAAATGGAGGTGACTTTGACGGCGAAAACCGATTCGGCGGACGACAAGGAGGGCGAAGTGAAAATCTGCGGAAAAGTCACGTCCAGCGCGTCGCAGACTAGAGAGACAAACCAAAGTGCGAAGTACCATATCAATGTCAAAGCCGCGCGCCAGGAAACACCTGAAGGCCTTGCCCGCATACTGGACATAATGGCCGCTACCGTAGGCGGACAAGCGGGCGGGGACTGATTTCCTTTCCACGCGCGGACGGAATCAAGCGTCGTCGGAAAAATGAAATTTCTTGTGTTGCTTGATTTAGTTTGGATGGATGTTTGAAAATGGCGGATGTTTGCGCCGCTGTTTTTGAAATCTCGTTCGCATCGCAAACTTGATGGAAAGCCAATGCGAAGTCGCAGTCTTTCGGATTGCCAAGAATTTCGCCTTGACTTTTCAGAGGAGAAAAAATTATGGAAACACCGACAAAAGAAAGCCGTCAAAAGGTGATGAAGACGCTCGGCGAGTATGGGTGCTACTTTTTGTCGCTCGTCAAGTACGCGGAAAACCTTTCCGGCAAGCGCATCGACGCGGTGGCCGCATACATTTCCGCGTTGGAAAGAGGCTGGACCAACGGGAACGCGCTCATGATCGATCCCGCCGCCATACTTTCGGAAATGACGGGCTTGCGCTTCGGCGTGAAAAAAACCGAGGCAGACTACAAGGCATCTTCGGGCGAAGTGGAAATCCTCATGTACGAAAGCGGGAACTACACGCACTTCATCTTGGGCGACGGAATGGGCGGCATCGCCTACGACCCGCTCGGAGAAAATTCCTTCACGGTCAGGAACGGTCGGCTCGCAAGCAAACGGATATTGTTCCGCGTCTGATGACAGTAACAAATTGGCAAAGAAATCTGCGGGCGGAATCCTGCCCGCAAAAATTCCACAAGGAGAAAAAAATGAACATCATTATTGACGGACATGGAGAGGTGTCGGCCGCTGAAACATTTTGCTTTACTCGGCCGCAAGGAAAAGAGTGCAGGCTCTATTACTTCACAAGGGAAGGCATCGCAATCAAAGTGAATCAATCCAACAATATCATCGAAAAAATCATTGCAGGAGATTTCACTTCATTGGATTCTTTGATAGCGAGGTGGTTGCCTTCAAGGATTCACTCGGAAACCAACCTTATGAAAGAGCATTATCTGTACCCGATGGGCATGGACTGGGATATTGATGGTTATTTTGGCATTCATTCCGCCCCTTTTAAAATTGACGGCGTGGAAATGGTAGAATTCGCGAAAGGCAATACGCGATACATCCGCATAAGCAGAAATGAAGATTCTTCTAAAAGAGTCCGTCTGTCAAAAATCATCGAGCATTATGAAGATGGTCAACACAATTTCTTTTGGATGGCCTGCAATGTCGATGAGTAAGGAAAATGTATAGCGTGGAAAGCGATTCAGCTAATTGCGAAACATCGCGCTCTTTCCAATGATGGAAAAAAATAAATCTGATTGCTAGAAATCAGTCCGCAGATACGAAAAAACAAAAAGTGTTGAGGAAAGAAAATATGGAAACGAAATATGAAAAAGTGCGCGCCGTATCTGCGGCTTTGTTTCTTGCGCTGTGTTCCGCCGCGTTTGCCCGCGACTACAGGACGGGCATCTTCATCACTGACTTGTACGACCTCGATCAAGTTGACAGCACCTTTTCCGCCGATTTTTGGATTTGGTGCGTCTACGAAGGCGAGGAGACCGACTTCAATGGCACGCTCGACCTTATGCACGAGAGCAGTTGCGACTTGAGCATATATTCTTCCGACAAAGTGAAAGTGCCGGGAAAAGAGGACTTGTTTTGGATGCAGCAGAAAGTCCTCGCGAAATTCCAATGCGAATGGAGCATGCGGAATTTCCCGTTCGACATGAACACGCTGAAAATCGAAATCGAGGACAACCGCATCCGCGACGAAGTGAAATTTATTCCCGACATCAAAAATTCAGGCGTGTCTGAAATCATCGACATCGACGGCTGGAAAATATCGGGATTCACTTTGACCGAAACGCCGATGAGCCACAACACGAACTTCGGAAATCCCGAAATCGACGAAGGCGGCTCCGGGACATACTCGAGGCTTTGCGCGGAAGTGACCATAAGGCGCGTGAATCCATGGATAACGTTCTTCAAGCTGACGGCATGCGTGTACATATCCATACTGATTTCAATCCTCGCGTTTTTTATGAAGCCCAATACGGACTCGAGAATTTCGCTTCCTTGCGCGGCGTTGTTCGCGGTGATGAGCAACAAATATGTCGCGGAGGCGGCGGTTCCTTCCACTACCGCCCTTACGCTGCTGGATTCAATCCACACGGCTTCGCTGGCGGTGATACTCGCAATCCTGTTCGTCATCATAAAAACCGACGGAATGCGCGCGAACGGAAACGGCGGCATTTTGGAACGAAGCTTGAAAATCGACAGGTTCGCCGCGGTTACGATTGCCGTTGCGTACATGCTGCTCAACGCGGTGCTTTTGGCCTTGCGATAAATCCGTCGTCAAACTGTAACTTGCACAAAGCAAAAAAAAGTTGTATCATTTGCCTTATGAGAATCGCGGAAATCTATCTTGGAAATTTCGCCCACAACATCGCGCAGATAAAAAACAATCTGCGTCCGGGCGTGAAAATCTGCGCCGCCGTCAAAGCCGACGCTTACGGGCACGGAGCGGTGCGATGCGCGAAAACCGCCGTAGAATGCGGCGCGGATTTCCTTTCGGTCGCCACGGTGGACGAGGGAATCGAGCTTCGCGAATCCGGAATCTCGTGCCCGATTTTGGTCTTGAGCCTTTGCGACGCATGCGAAATGGACGCGCTCATAGAATACCGCCTCACGCCGCTTGTCGGCGACGGCGAATACATCGACTTGATTGAAAGCGCGGTGAAAAAAAATTTCAATTCAAAATCAAAGAATAATTCCATCGACGAAATTCAAGCGAACGAAAAAAAATCGTCAGTCGAAAATCAAAATAGATTCTCGGTGCATCTTGCCGTGGACACGGGAATGGGACGAATCGGATGCTTTCCCGAAGAGGCGAAAGACTTGGCGAAAAAAATCGCGTCGTCGCAATTTCTTTCTTTGGGCGGAGTTTGCACGCACTTTGCGAGCGCGGACGAAACGGACGAAAAACACCGCGACTTCGCGCAAAGACAATACGAGAAATTCTCGCTTGCGGTAAATTCGATTCGCGCGGAAAAAATCGACGCCGGAATCGTGCATTGCGCGAACAGCGCGGCGTTGCTCGAACATCCTGAATGGCAGTTCGACATGGTTCGCCCGGGAATAGTTTTGTACGGATACGACGCGGGAAAAATCACGTCGGAATATTTGTCGCAAAGGGGAATTCGTTTCGAGCCTAAGCCCGTGATGGCTCTCGTCACAAGCGTCAGCGCGATTCGGCCTTTTTCAAAAGGCATGAGTGTTTCATACGGATGCACGTGGACGAGCGAGCGGGAAACGAAAATAGCGGTTTTGACGATTGGCTATGCCGACGGACTTTTGCGCCGCGCTTCGCCTGGAATCGAAGTTGCGATAAACGGCAAGAAATATCCAGTGCGCGGGCGCGTCTGCATGGATCAGTGCATGGCGGAAATCGGCATGACAGACGACGTAAAGCGTTTCGACCGCGCGGTGATTTTCGGGCCTGAAGAAAGCGGCGCGCTTTGCACGGCGCAGGACTTGGCGGACGCGCAGGGCACGATTCCCTATGAAATCTTGACATGCGTCTCGAAGCGCGTGAAGCGGGTTTACCTGTGATGAAAAAAATCGAATACAATTCGCCCGCCGCGCTGAAAGCATTTCTTGATGCGAACGGGCTTGGAATGCAAAAAAAATTCGGGCAGAATTTTCTCATAAACGAAGGCGCGCGCAAAAAAATCGTCGCCGCGCTTGGAATGGAAAAAGGCGCGCGTGTGTGGGAAGTAGGACCCGGGCTTGGCTGCATGACGCGCGAACTTTTGGACGGCGGAGCGCATGTCACTGCATTCGAAATCGACAGGGGTTTCATTTCCGCGTTGAAGGATTTTTTTTCCGACGAAATCGAAAGCGGAAATTTCAATTTGCTCGAAGGCGACGTCCTGAAAAACTGGCGTTTCGAATACGAAAAACGCGCTCCGCAATTCCTTTTCGGAAATCTTCCGTACAACATAGCCGCCGCGTTCATCGCGCAGACAATCGAGCGCGGAGCGCGTTTTGAAAAATGCGCGTTCACCGTGCAAAAGGAAGTGGCGCAAAGAATGGCGGCGAAGCCTTCCGAAAAAGATTATTCGTCGTTTTCGGTTTTGTGCCAATGGGCGTACGACGTGAAGACAATCTGCGACTTGGGACGGGCGAATTTCTGGCCGCGACCGAACGTGGATTCGCGCTCGGTTTTGTTCGTGAAAAAGTCGGAATTTCCGCGCTGCAAAAATCCTGATTTTTTCGTGAAAATGCAGCGCGCGCTTTTTTCAAGCCGCCGAAAGACAGTGAAAAACAACTTGCAGACATTCTTGGGTTCGTACAATTTCAAGGGCGATGCGGAAGAAATTCTCCATGCCGCGAAAATAAAAGAACGCGCGCGCGCGGAAGAACTGTGCGCAGAAGAGCTCTTGCACTTGTCAGACTTCGCGAATGATGCTATAATTTAATTTTATGGGCGTAAAAGAAAATCTTGCTGAAATAAAAAGCGAAATCGACTCAATTTCAAAAGAATGCGGGCGGCTCGAAGAAGTGAAGCTTGTCGCCGTCAGCAAATTTCATCCTGCTTCCGCCGTGCTCGAAGCGGCGAGGGCGGGGCACATTCTTTTCGGCGAAAACCGCGTTCAGGAAGCGTCAGAAAAATTCGGCGAAGTGAAAAAAACATTTCCCGACACTCAGCTCCACATTATCGGACAGCTTCAGCGAAACAAAGTGAAGGAAGCCGTGCGCATCGCTTCTTGTATCGAAAGCGTTGACCGCATCGAACTTTTGGATGAGATTGAAAAGCGTTGCGGCGAAATCGGAAAGGAAATCGAAATCCTTTTCGAATATCACACGGGCGAAGAGTCGAAGTCGGGATTTGAAAGCGAGGATGAAATTCGCGCCGCGCTCAAAAATTTTATGGACGGAAAATATCCGCATATCAAGCCGCGCGGCTTTATGACGATGGCGCCTTTCACCGAAGACGAAAGCGCGATCCGCGCATCGTTCAAAAAACTTCGCTCGCTTCGGGATTCGCTCCACGGCGAATTTCCGCAATTTGACTTGCGCGAACTTTCGATGGGAATGAGCGGCGACTTTAAGATTGCGATTGAAGAAGGCTCGACGATGGTAAGAATCGGAACTGCGATTTTCGGCGCGAGGGAAGTAAAATGAAAAAAATTGCTTTGCTTGTACTGCTTGTTTCGTGCGTTTCTCTCTTTCCGCTTTATGCCGACGACTTTACGGTGGAAGGAGCGGAGCCTTACGACACGAAAGCCACGCCGCAATGGCTCAAGGATCTTCGCCGCGGCGAAATCATAACGCTTGGCTCATGGCCCTTTACGGTTCTGCTTACCTCTCTCGGCTATTCTCTGATTCAAGTCGGCGCGCACAATTTCGATTTCAGTTACATGCGAAATCCGTTTTCTACGGTCGGCGGCGATTATTCTGAAAGCGAAACGTTGGGAATCATTTTTACGTCGCTTGGAATAAGCGTCGGTGTCGGCATGGCGGATTTTTTGGTCAATCTTGTGAAGCGGAAAAAGGCTGAGAAAAAAAACAATTCGCGTCAAATGGAAAACGTGACGATAACGCCGCTTGAAGGCGGAAACGATTTTATCTTTCAGGACAGGAATTCTGAAATAATTTTTGGGAATTTGGAAAGTGCCGTTTTTTAGCCAAAAAGTTCCGGATGATTTTCAAGGCTCGGAACGAATCGACAAATACATCGCCTCGCTCCCAAACGGATTCAACCGCTCGAAATTGAAAAGCGGAATCCACGAAATTCTCGTGAACGGAAACAAGTCAAAGCTTTCGGGAAAAATCCGCGCGGGCGATCAAATCGACATTCAGTGGGAAGACAATGTTCCCGACAACATCGAGCCACAAGACATTCCGCTCAAGATAATCTTTGAAAACGACGACATTTGCGTCGTGAACAAAGAGCAGGGAATGGTGACGCATCCTGCGGCGGGAAATTGGAGCGGAACTCTCGTAAACGCGCTTCTCTTCCATTTCGGGATGGGCGCGATCGAGCAGGTGAAAGAGGGAAGCGCGCAGGAAATACTTGAACGTCGCCGTCCGGGAATCGTGCACCGCCTCGACAAGGACACGAGCGGAGTCATCATCACCGCCAAGCATCGCGCCGCGGAAGATTATTTGTCGCGCGAATTCAAAAAGCGCAACGCGCACAAAGAATACATTTTGATTGTGCGCGGCTGTCCGCCGAAACGCGACGGCGTGGTCGACACGCTGATTGTGCGCGACGGCGCGGACAGAAAACGCTTCAAGGCGGTCGACGAGAATGCGACAAAAGACTTGCGCTTCGGAGAAGATGTGGAACGCTTTTCGCGGCGAAACTTGCCGAGCGGAAAAAGGGCGGTGACGCTCTATCATGTCGTCGCGGTTTATTCAAACTACACGTTGATTCGCGCGAAACTTTTGACGGGACGCACGCACCAAATCCGCGTTCATATGAAATACTTGGGCTGCCCGGTTTTAGGCGACCCGATTTATTCGAAGAAGGACAATTTTTTTCCCGATGCGACGATGATGCTTCATTCGCGCCTTTTGAACATCCGGCTGCCCGGCGAAAAGGATTTTACGACATTCAAAGCCGCAGTTCCAGAACGCTTCAAAAAAGTGATTGCGGTTTTGCACGAAAAATATCCGAGAGCCTATTGTTCAAAAGGAATAAAAATCAAAGAAGGCGACCTCGAAACATTCTAAATTTGTGCAGTTTTATGCAATTTGCGTATGGTAAAGTGCTCAAATTCATAAGATTTCTAGTTTTTTGTTGTGCGTGCGGCATTTTTTTTCGTAATTCGTACAATGAAAAATAAATTTTATCGCAAGGGAAAAATATGCCCGATATAAAAATCATCCACGAGCCGAGTCCGCTTGAGCCTTTTGTCGTGCTGGAAAAGCCTTCGGGAATGCCAAGCGCGCCGCTTTTTGAAGGCGACGGGCAAAACGCGCTTTTTGAAGCGAAACGGCTTTTTCCGCAAATTCAAAGCGTGCAAGGAAAAAAGGAAGTCGAATGCGGGCTTTTGCACAGAATAGACACGCAGACGCGCGGACTGCTTTTGATTGCGACTTCCCAAGAATTCTATGACCACATCGTTTTATCGCAAGGGCGCGGCGATTTTGTGAAAACCTATTTCGCGCAATGCGCTTGCGATAAAGACAACGCGAAAAAGCTCGGCGGCTTTCCAGACTTGCCTGAAATTTGCGACAAAGTGGGCGAGAAAATTGGCGAGGATTTTTCCCAATCGCAAGTGCTTTCGTCGTACTTCAGGTTTTATGGAAACGGAAGGAGTGAAGTGCGACCGGTGCTTGACGGCGGCTCGAAATTTGCGATAAAGAAAATCGGCGCGAAAACGCTTTATTCCACGAAAATCGAATTCCAGTCTTGCGATAAAAATTCCGCGCAAGTAAAATGCGAGATTTCGAAAGGCTTCCGCCACCAAGTGCGATGCCATTTGGCATGGCTCGGATTTCCAGTCGCAGGAGACGCGCTTTACAATTATGACTTTTGTTCGAGCGGCGAAAAAAAGGAAATGCGATTTTTTGCGATTGGGCTTGAATTTCCCGACTTGCGCTCACAGAAAAAATTCAAATTTGAAATGAAATGACGACAACAATTCAAAAACTGCTTGACCAAAATCGCGATTTTTGATAGAATTGTCTTATAAAAATGCCCGGATGGCGGAATTGGTAGACGCGCTAGGTTCAGGTCCTAGTGGGAGCAATCCTATGAGAGTTCGAGCCTCTCTTCGGGTAGAGTTAATTCTTTGTAATATCAAGATTTAAAGATAGATATAAAAGAAATGACAGCAGGTTGATAGCAAACACTGAGTTCCAAACCTTGTACGAAGTCCTACGACTTTCTAGGAATCGATATATGTGCGGGCGAAAGGGCTCTCTTTTTTCGTAAAGAAAGCCGCCCGCGAAACGCCTTTTTCGTAGCCGTCCTTGACTTCTTTCACTGAAAAAAAACTGCGAATCAGTCAAATCTAATTTTTCAGAAAAAAATCACGATAGGGGGAATGTTTTCTCGCCTGCAAACTGTTCTGTTTGATACGACCTTGCACGAACGCGCCAAATAAAACTCATGCCGCAACGCATTTCAAAAGCCCTGCGATGATTCCGAATAGCGCGCAAATCGTGACTGCATAAATCCAAATCGGAAGGCTTCCGTCGCCTGAAATTTTTTCTCGGAACGCGCTCGTAGAAGAATGCCTTTTGTGCAGGAAAAAATGCCCTTTTTCGTCGGCGGCGTTCCGCGCCTGTTCAATCGAATCAAAGCTTGCGATGCCGCCTTTGTCCTTTCCGGCGTATCCGCAGGAAGGGCAACCGTTCACGAAGGCGTTTGAAGAGCCTGTCTTTCCGCATATGGGGCAGCGCACCGAGGAAAAAAAGCGTCCGCATTTTTTGCAAAAACGCGCGTTTTGCGCGACTTCCGCGCCGCAGTTTTCGCAAAAGAATTTCGCCTGCTTTTTAGACATCACTCGGTTCCCAAGTTGTTCACGTCGTAGCGGTAGATTCTCCAGATTCCGTCGCGCTGTCGCACATGGTAGACATATTCTTTTTTCTCGCTGAAATTCTGATACCTGAACCATTCATGGACGGTCACCGTTCCTTCAGTCTGCGAATAGTTCGTGCGCTTTATTTCGAAGCGTTCGGGAACGGCCACGATGTCGGTGTCGATTCTGTCGGACATCAAAGCCGCCTTGTAGTCCGCGAGCATTTGCTCTACGTCTTCAGCCGAGGCAGAAGTGAAGCGGCGGTTTCTCTGCGGATCGGACTTGAACATCGCCTCGAGGTCGATGTAAAGGAAGAACTGATCCCAAAGCGATTTTTGCCGCGCGATGATTGTCTGTTCCACGACTTTGTCGGGCGAAATGGCTTGAGGTCGCAGGATTTCCACAGTATCTTCTTTTACGGGAATCATCGCGGAAGCGGCCGCAGACGGGGCGGGGCGCAGTTCAAGCATCAGGCGATTCGATTTCAAATCCAGATATTTCGACTTGTAAAGTTCAGGATAAAAGCGCAGTTCCAAATAGTACACGCCAGGCTCGTCGAATTTCAGATATTCCTTGACATTTTCCACGAACGAATATTCTTCTCCCGGCTCCAGCGCGATTTCGCGGAAATAGACCGTGCTGCTTTTCGTGCGCTTTTCCACGATTTCGTCCGTAAGCTCTAGCTGTGTGTTCCGCACGGTGAACGCCGAAAAGTCAAGGCTGAACATTCGGTCGTCGGCGAGCTTGAAGCGAAGCGTTTCGGGACCTGAATTCCGTATCGTGATATGGACGTTTATCGGATTGCCTTCGACATTTTTCGGATAGTAAATTGTCCTGTCATAAAACCGAACCAAGACCTCCGCCTGAGAATAGTCTTGGGTGTTTTCTGCCGATTTTTCAAAATTTTGTGCGAAAATGCTATTGGAAAAAATGCATAAAAATGCTACAATGCTTGCGATAATGAAATGTTTCAACTTTGACCCCCGAGAGTTACGAATGGGTAATATGCAGTAAGTAATAAATTCTGCCAGCAATCGGTACGCGCCGGCATTACTTATTACCTATTACTTGTTACCTAATATAAATTGTCGGAATTTTTTATGAATACATTAGATAAGAATAATTTGAATGAAAAATTAAAAAAATGGCAGGAAATGAATTGCGCAGTGCAAGGCATTTGCGATAAGAAAATCTCGCTTCCGGCAAAAGTCGAGGGACTGTGCGGCGCGTTGCCTTCGTTTTTCGTCTCGTCGCTTGTCGCGAAAAAAATATCGCAAAAAGTCATCGCAAGTCAATACGGCTCGGACGAAGACTTGGCGCGAAGTTTGGATTTCCTTGCGATTGTGCTGACTGAAAAAGACGTGCTTGAAATATCGCAAGACTTGAAAAGCGCACTTGGCGGAGCGCAGATATTCCAGATGCCGTGGTGGGGAACGATTCCGTATCGCGCGCTCGGAAAAGGAAGCGCGGTTTTCGGCGCGCGCGCGGCGTTCCTCGCGAAATTGGCGCAGAGCGAGAATTCTCCGACAAACAAGATTCCGCGCATATTTATCGCAAGCCAAAGGACGTTTCTTTCGCCGCTCCCGAACCCCGAGACTTTGAAGAGCCTTGCGATAAATTTGAAAAAAGGGCAGAGCATCGACACGGAAAATCTGAGCGAGCGTTTATCGCAAATCGGCTACACGCGCGTTCCAAAAGTGAGCGTTCAGGGCGAGTTCGCTTTGCGCGGCGAAGTGCTCGACATTTTCGCGCCGTCGGAAGAAGAGGCTTTTCGCATTACGCTTGACTTTGACAAGATTGAAAAGATAAAGACTTTTTCCACGGAAACACAGTCCACGATTTCAAGCGTCGAAAAAATTTTCATTCCGCCGATGAAGGAAGTTTTGTTTGACGAAGAGACCGTGGCGTGTTTGCGGAAGAAAATCGAAGCCTATGAGAAAAGCGCGATCGGAAGCCCCCAAGAGAACCTAGAAAATGTCTCAAGTTGTGAACAAAAAGATAATAAAATTACAAAAAACCGCACAGCTTCAGAAAGTTTCGAGGAGTTTCGGGACGGGAAAAAGGTATTTTTGCCTTTTACCGAAAAAGCGAAAGATGCGCTTGCGATGAGGCTTGACGAACTTGAAATTTCTGGAAGCGCGGCGGGAGAGGAGCTTTTATACCCGGTTTTGCTTGAAAAAAAATATTCGCTTTTGGACTACATTGGAAAGAGCGCGACGGTCTTTTATTATGACTATGACAGGCAAAAAAATGCGATGGGCGCGCTGCAAAGGGAATTCGACGCGACGTACAAAAAGGCGAGGGTGGAAGAGCCGGTTTTTCCGCCTTCGATGACACTGTTTGGTTTCGACGACATTTTGTCGCGACATGAAAATTCGATTTTTTTCAAGACGCTCCACAGCGAAATTGCGGACGAAAATGGAGCGGATTTTATCGCAAGTGGCGGCGCGGAAAGTACGCGAAATTCTGCCGATTTTATCGCAAGCGGAAATCTAAATTTGCCTGAAAATATCGCAAGCGAGAATTCTGAAAAATGCGAATCCGTGACAGGGCAATCTGTGACCAATTCAATCGCAAGGACTCTCGCGTTCCAATCGCAAAATTCGCAGAGCTTTTTCGGAAATATAAATTACTTGAAAGAACAGATTTCAAGGCTAAAAGGCGAGGGCTACTCGGTTTTCATTTTCTGCGACAACGAAAACCAGACGCAGCGAATATCGCAAATTGTGGGCGAGGAAATTTTATCGCAAGAAAGCGGCGAAAATTCTGGCGAAGTGATTCTCGTTCCGCAGGCGATTTCGCAGGGCTTTTCAATCGCAAGCGAAAAGATTCTCGTAATCCAGGAAAACGAGATTTTCGGCAGGCGAAAGCATGTCCCCAAATCGATACACAGCGCGAAAAGCCGCGCCATAGACACTTTCGTGGAACTCAATCCCGGCGACTATGTCGTGCACGCGAACTACGGCATCGGGCTTTTCAAGGGAATCGAGCGCGTGAGGGCGGCTGGACAGGAGCGCGACTACATAAAGTTGGAATATGCCGACGAGGACATCGCGTTCGTGCCGATAGAGCAGGCGAACTTGGTGCAACGCTATATCGGAAACGAGGGCGAAAAGCCGAGGCTCGACAGAATCGGAAGCAAGGCGTGGGAAAACCGAAAGAACCGCGTCAAGCAGGCGGTGGAAGAACTGGCGCAAAAGCTCATCGACTTGTATTCGCGCAGAAAGGCTTCGCGGGGATTCGCGTTTCCGAAGGACAACGAGTGGCAGGCGGCGTTCGAGGCGGCGTTTCCTTATGAGGACACTGCCGACCAAATCACCGTCACGCAGGAAATCAAGGCGGACATGGAGCGCGATGTTCCGATGGATCGCCTGATTTGCGGCGACGTAGGCTATGGAAAGACCGAAATTGCGATGCGCGCGGCGTTCAAGGCGGTGCTCGGCGGAAAGCAGGTGGCGTTCATGGCGCCGACCACGATTTTGGCGGAACAGCATTACGAGACGTGCGTGGAGCGTTTTAAGAATTTCCCCGTCACGATAAAGGTTTTGTCGCGATTCGTTCCCGCGTCCGAACAGAAGAAAACGCTCGAAAGCCTGAAATCCGGCGGCGTGGACATTCTCGTCGGCACACACAGGATTATCCAAAAGGACGTGCAGTTCAAGAATCTCGGGCTTATGATAATCGACGAAGAACAGAGGTTCGGCGTAAAGGACAAAGAGCGGCTGAAGGTAATGAAAAACAACATCGACTGCCTTGCGATGAGCGCGACTCCGATTCCGCGGACGCTGCACATGAGTTTCCTCAAAATCCGCGACATGAGTCTTTTGACGACTCCGCCGCAAAACCGGCAGGCGATTGAAACTGTGATAGATCCTTACGACGACGAGCGCGCGGCAAAGGCTATCCGCGCGGAAGTGGAGCGGGGAGGGCAGGTTTTCTTTTTGCACAACCGTGTGGAGACGCTCGAAGAAACGCGCCGCCATCTCGAACAGATTGTCCCGGAAATGACGGTGGACATCGCGCACGGCCAAATGTCGAGCGAAGAACTCGACGACATTTTCCGAAGGTTCAAGCTCGGCGGATTCCACGTCCTCGTCTCCACGACAATTATTGAAAACGGAATCGACATTCCGAATGTCAACACGATTATAATCGACCGCGCCGACATGTACGGAGTGTCGCAGCTCTACCAACTTCGCGGACGCGTCGGGCGGAGCGACAGGAAGGCTTATGCGTACCTTTTTTATCCTGAGCACAAGGTTTTGAGCGAAATCGCGATGAAGCGGCTTCAGGTGATTTCGGACTTTACGGAACTCGGCTCGGGATTTAAAATCGCGATGAAGGACATGGAAATCCGCGGCGCGGGAAACCTGCTCGGGCGCGACCAAAGCGGCAACGTCTATTCCGTGGGATTCGACATGTACTTGCGGCTTTTGAACGAGGCGGTCGAGCGGCTTTCGTCGTCAGAATATGTGCCGCAGAGCGAAGTCTTGATGGAACTTGAGTACACGGGATTCATTCCGGATTCTTATGTGCAAAATCCCGAGGAAAAGATGGAAATCTACAAGAAAATCGCCGGAATCACGAGCCGCGCGGAACTCGACGCGGTGTACGGAGAACTGCTCGACAGGTTCGGCAGCGTTCCGGATGAAGTGATGAGCCTTTTGACGCTTTCGGAAGTGCGCATAATCGCGGACTCGCTTTTCATCACTTCGATAAAGGAAAAAGGCGGCGTAACGAAAATCGAATTCGGCAAAGTGGGAAACATCAAGATAGACCGCCTGATGTCGCTCATAAAGGAAAATCCCGGCACGATACGACTGGATGCGGCGCACCCGAACATGATAATAATGCAGACGGGAAAAATCGGGCTAAAGGAAAAGAGCGCGTTCATTTCCGAAAAATTGGAAAGGCTTGCGAATTGAAATGGTGCTTCTGTAGGATGCGGGCAAGACGCCGTTTTTTCGCCGTCTCCTTGAGGAAGGAAAGTAACATAGATTCTGTGGTAGACAGAACGCGCGTTATGGGAAGTAAAATGCGCACACTATTTTTTTTCTCCCCCGCATTCTTATTTATCCTATATATCAATCCTTGCATTCCCAAAAGCAAAGGGCCTGCGGTTTTGAAAACCGCAGGCCCTTTCAAGTCGGGCTATCGGAATTCGAATCCGAGACCTCTTGCCCCCCAGACAAGCACGCTAACCAGCTGCGCTATAGCCCGTTATTTTTTAATTATATCATATTTGAAAAAAAGTTGCAAGTACCTTGAAACTTTTTTGGCACAAATCAGTTTCCCCAAAAAAGCCGAAAGCGTTTTTTCAAATTTCATTGGTAGACTACGACGCTATACCCCCCCCCACGTAATTTCCTGATTCATGAACGCGAAGTGGCGGTAGTTTATACTCATCATGAGCCCCACGCAGAACATCGCCGTCCACATCGAAGAGCCGCCGTAGGAAATGAAAAGCAGCGGGATGCCCGTAATCGGCATTATTCCCATAACCATTCCGATATTCACAGTAAAATGGAAAAAGAACATTCCGAGGATTCCGCATGCGACGTAATAGCCGAAGTGGTTCGTGGTGCGGCGGATTATTAGAATCATTCTGAGCATGAGCACAAAATATAACACAAAGACTCCAAGTCCTCCTAAAAATCCCGCCTCTTCGGAAAGAATGCTGAAAATGAAGTCCGTGCTTTGCTCCGGCAGGAATCGCAGGTGGCTTTGCGTTCCGCGCAAAAATCCTTTGCCGAAAAGTCCGCCCGCGCCGATGGCGGTCTTGGACTGGATTATGTTCCAGCCCGCGCCCTGACGGTCGGTGTAAGGATCTAGGAAAATTATCAGCCGCTGAATTTGGTACGGCTTGAGGACTTTCATCACGCCGAGCGAGCACACCATCGCGAAGAACAAAATCGAGCTGACATAAGTTATCCAATAATAATATTGGTTGTGCTTGAAAAAAAGTTTTCCCAAAAGTCCAATCAGCGTAATGGCTCCAAGCCCCGCCGTAAAAAGCATGCGCAAACGTGAGTCCGTGAGGACGCTCAAAATTGCATAGGTGTGTGACGCGATTTGGTCTTGCCAGACAGGAAGAATCGCGATGAAAACGGTGAGCGTTCCGAACGAAAGCGTCCACAAAATGTAGCGCAACGGAATTCCCGCGGCGAAGCACATGAAGAAAAAAATCGGAATGTAGACGCTCGAAGTTCCCAAGTCAGGCTGAATCAAAATCAAGCCCATCGTAAAAAGCATTATCGCAAGTCCGGCGAAAAATCGCTGCCGCTCTTCGAAAGCCTCGCTTTTGTGGAAATACCATCCAAGGAAAAGAATGTAAATTACTTTGCCGAATTCCGCGGGCTGGATTCCGAAGTCGCCGATTCCAATCCAGCTTTTCGCGCCGTTCACGGTTCTTCCGAAAAGCCGCGTTATCACCAAAAGAAAAATCAGAAATCCGAAAAGATATACGATGTAACGCTCGTAGTTTCGGTAGTCGTAGATTGCGGCGAAAAAAAGCAGCGCGATTCCGAGGCTCGTCCAGATGATTTGCTTTACATATTCGTTTGTGACCAAAATGCCTTGCTGGTTTATCGCGCTCGAATAGATGAAGAATATTCCGATTGTCGCCAAAGCCAAAACGCATAGGAGCATTATCCAGTCTATCAGGCTAAAAATTTTGATTTTCACAATACGCCTTCCTATTCTATTCTCGCGCCGCTGGTTCTATGGCTGTTTATGAGATGTTGCCAGCCCAACGCGGCCACGGCTTCTTCGTAAGTTTGGTTTGCGAAAATTCCTTGCATAATTATGTTTGTCGCATAGTTGGACCAAGATTCCCAAATGTTCGCCGCTTCGACGATGGTAGCCACCACTATCCTGTCTTCTGGCGGTCCGTCCCACGGCGCGTAAGCCAAAAGCCATGAGTGCCAGCTATCCTTGTATCCGTTCACCTCGGCAGTTCCGGTCTTTGCCGCCATCTTTACCGTGCGGTTCGCAAGGCTGTATCGCGTCGCGCCATCGGTAACCGTATAGCGCAAATCGTCTTGAATTTCCTTCCAAATAGCGTCGTCCAAATCGCTTTTATGAAGGATTTCAGGCTCGATGGTTTCAAGCACTTCGTCTGTAGAAGGATCTCGCACTTCCTTTAAAATGTGCGGCTTGTAAATTACACCGGAATTCGATACCATCGCCATCACGTTTGCGACTTGCAGTGGAGTCGCCGTAGTGTAGCCCTGCCCTATCGAAATCGCCATAGTGTCTCCGCCAAGCCAACGTTCGTGATAACGGCGTTCCTTCCATTCGGCTGACGGGAAAAATCCCCTTGATTGGCTTGGCAAATCAATTTGCGCGCTTTGACCGTAGCCGAACATTTTTGCATATTCTGCGATTTTGTCGACACCGAGTTTTTCGCGTCCAATCTGCCAATAGTAAATGTCGCATGATTGCGCCAAAGCGTTCTTAAAGTCGAGTCGTCCGTGTCCTGGACGCAAAATCCAGCAATGAAAGACGCGCCCGCCATATTCTACGTCGCCGTTGCATTCGATTTTCTCATAAGTCGGCAGAGATTTTTCCGAGAGAATCGCCGCGCTCATCACGATTTTGAAAGTCGAGGCCGGCGGATATGCCGCATTTACGGCGCGGTTCAAAAGCGGATTGTATTGGTCTTGCGTGAGCTTGGAATATTCTTCCGAAGAATTTTCCCGGTTGAACAAGTTCGAGTCGAAATAAGGATAGGAAACCATCGCGAGCACTTCGCCCGTGGAAGGTTTCAGCACGACGATCGCGCCGATTCGATTGCCCAAGGCTTTTTCCGCCAATTTTTGTATGTTCGTGTCTATCGTGAGGACGAGCTTTTTTCCCATTTCAGGAGGACGGATTGTAGGCGGTTCGGAAATGATCCGACCGCGCGCGTCGATAGTCCTCTGCTCAAGGCCGTCTTTTCCTTGAAGCAGCGAGTCATACTGCTTTTCGATGCCGTTCTTTCCTACGATGCTCGTGTTCGAATATCCTCGGTTGTACATCAATGCGTATTCTTCGCGAGTGATGTTTCCGACATAGCCCAATATGTGCGAGAACGAGCCTGTTTCGATGTAGTTTCTCATCGGCTTCGAGACATAGCTCACTCCCGGCAAATCATAAAGATTTTCCGCGATGTTCGAGACGATTTCAAAAGGCACGTTTGACTTTACCGTGACTCTGCTGAACGAACGCCGTATGCTCTGCGGAATGGCATCGTCGATTTCGGATTTTTTTATGCCGAGATAGTCGGCAAGCTTCGTGCTCACCGTGTCGTACTCATCGGCGGGAATTTCGCCGGGCACGACTTCGATTGCGAAAGAGTCGGTGTTTATGACGAGGGCGGCGTTGTTGTTGCGGTCATAAATTTCGCCGCGCTGCGCCGTGATGACGGTGTTCCTTGTGGAAACGACTCGTGACTGAGTTCTGTACGCGTTTCCATGAATCACTTGCATTGAAAAAAGGCGCAATGCGTAAACTATGAAAACCATGCCGATCATCACGGAAAAAACAGAGACGACGATGGTCTTGCTTCTGATTCTGGTATTGTTTCCTCCCGCCTTCGCCATCAGCGCAATCTCCTATCTGGCATCGCGAGGAACGCGTCAAACGCGCCCAAGAATTTGAACATTATCGGCGTAAAGATTGTGTTCAGCGCGAGTTCCAGAGCGAAAACCGAAGAAAACAAGTGGTATGAATTGACATATTTCGGAAACAAAAGCGATATTCCGTAAATCAAGACGGCTTTTATGATTGTCGCGGAAAAGCCTGCGACAATGTTGACCAAAAAACTTTTGTAGTTCATAAGGTTGTGGAAAATGCCTCCGAGATAGCCCATGAGCGTCCGCACGATGCAAGACATTCCGAATGGCGCGCCGCTGAAAAAATCCAACAGAAGTCCGCTGGCAAAGCCCATGGTCTGGCCTGCGATTTTACCGTTTCGCACAGAAAAGTAAAGCACGCAAATCATCATGAAATCAGGAAACGCCGGCAAAAAGGAAATGTTCGAAAGAAGCGCGCTTTCGATGAGGACGAATAAAATCAAAGTCAAAAGACTCGACAGATAGGATTTAATCATCGCCGTCCTCCCCTTTCGCCTTGTCGTTTGGCTTTCCCTGGTCGACGACAATTACCGTTTCAAGGCGCGAAAAATCTATTATCGGAGTGAGTTCAATCGCAATTGAAGTGTCGTAGTCCAAAACCCGTATGCTCGAAATCGTCCCTATCGGAATGTCCGCAGGATAGTTTTCGTTCTCGCCGCTCGTGACGATTACGTCGCCAAAATGAAGCTCGTCGATTACGCGGCGTTTTATATAGTCCATGTCAAGCGGCAAGCCCTCTGAGCCATTGCCCGAAACAAGTCCGATGTCGCGGGTATTTTGAATCCGCGCGGAAATCGTGCAATTGAAGTCAAAGAGCGGCATTATCTGAGATGTCGTGTATCCGACCGTGACGATTTTTCCCACGATGCCGAAACTTCCGTTTTGGATGGCGAGCACTGGCATGTTTTTCCTTATTCCGTGGCAGCTGCCTTTGTTTATCACGAAAGCCGTATACAGATTGTCCGTGCCTCGTGATATTATGTTCGCGGCATAGTTCTTGCTGTCAAGGCTTTGCGAAAATTCCAGCTGCTCTTTCAGCCGCGCGTTTTCCTTTCGTATTTCGGTATTCGTCCGCTGCATATATTCGTAGTCTTCAAGCTTTTCCACAAGAATGTCATATTCCTTATGCAGCTTGGAAAGTTCTTTTACTGCGTTTACCGAATTCTTTACGGCGGAAGTGACGACGTTTATGCCATTTTGCGCGGTGGAAAACACAGTGAAACCGATTTGCTTTATGTCCAAAATAAATCCGCCGGCAGAGAATGCCGCCATCGCGCATGACAGTGCCAGCAAAAAGACGAGGAGAAATTCTGCAAAATGCGAAACAAAAAACGGACGTTTTTGCATTTTCGGCTATACGTTCAAATTGTCGTAAATCGAGCGGTCCGTGGACATATCCTTGAACAGTTCGAACGCCTCGCCCGCTCCGAGCGCGACACATTCAAGCGGCTTTTCCACGAGAATTACCGGAACGTTCGTTTCCTTTGAAATCAGTTTTGGCAGTCCTTTTAGCATCGAGCCGCCGCCTGTCATCACAATGCCGCGTTCGATGATGTCCGCCGCAAGTTCGGGAGGCGTGTGTCCCAAAGTGTTCTTGATTTCTTCGACAATCATATTGACCGGCTCTTTCAACGCCTCGCGCACTTCCACGCTGTCGATTTCCAAGCGGCGCGGAAGTCCTGTCGCGGCATCCGTTCCTTTTATTTCCATTTTTTTGATGTCCCTGTCGGAAGACGCGTTTCCGATTTCAATCTTGAGACGCTCCGCAGTCTGTTGTCCGATGAAAAGCCCGAATTTCTGCTGAATGTGCTTTACAATCGCTTCGTCGAATTTGTTGCCGCCGACACGGATCGAAGACGTGACGACCATTCCTCCCAAAGAGATTACCGACGTTTCCGCAGTGCCGCCGCCGATGTCGCATACCATGTGTCCGGCAGGCTCTTCAATTGGAATCTTCGCGCCTATGGCCGCCGCCAAACTTTCCGGAATCACTTCCACTTCGCGCGCGCCCGCCTTGAGGGCCGCTTCGATTACGGCGCGCTTTTCCACTTCCGTGATGCAAGACGGAATTCCTATTTTCATTCTCGTCGAAGTGAAAAACCTGTGGCGGGGAATGATTTTCACGATGAAATATTTTATCATCTTTTCGCAGCTGTCGATGTCGGCGATGACACCGTCGGCAAGCGGACGAATCGCGCTTATGTTTTTCGGCGTTTTCCAAAGCATTCGCTTGGCCTCCGCGCCGACCGCCACGACGCGGTTCGTTCCTTTTTCCACCGCCACGACGGAAGGCTCGTCAATGACGATTCCTTTTCCGCGTACATAGATGAGCGTGTTGCAAGTGCCCAAATCGATTCCTATATCGGTTACAAAATGATTGAAAGCCATGTTTCCTCCCAATTATCTATAATGTTGAATTTTGCTGAGCGCGTCAGCATGGTTCACTTGAATTCTCAATGTTCTGCGCCATTCCGCCCTGGCCTTCGCCAAGTCGCCGCGCCCTTCATATACCAGCCCCAGCCCATAATGAGCGTCGGCAATGTTTTCGTTTTTTGAAATCAGCGCCTCGAATTCATTTTGCGCGCCGTCATAATCCTTTTCGGCAATCAGTATGTTTCCCAAGAGTGTCCTGCTTTTTATGATGATGGAATCATCCTGAGAACGCTGGATTATCTGGAACAAATATTGTTTCGCCGCGGAATCTTGCCCCGCCTTGTAATATTGCTCCGCGATGGACAAAAGAAGCGCGTCGCTTTCGCGCACCAAGAGCGCCTCGCTGAACGCCGCGATGCTTTCCAAAGTCATTCCAAGCTGCGCGTAGCCCAATCCCACATATTCGCTGATGTCGTCAGCCTTGTAGCCTTCCTTTTTCGCGAGCGTCAGGTAATGCACTACCATATCCGCATAGTAATGGTACGATGAAATTGAATCTTTATAAAAATATGACTTTCCGAGTATATAATGTATTTGCGGCAAAGTCCTGTCCTTCGCATACATCATGGCAATTCGCAATGCCCTGATCGCCTCGTCTATGTATTCTTGCGCTGAATAAGAATTTGTCGATGACACTGCCAAGTAAAATGCGGAATATCCCCTGTATGTGAGAGCCGTGTTGTTGAACGTATTTTTTTTCAAAAGCACACCCGCCGTATCATACACTCCTTGATAGTCGTATTCGCTCCATTTGTCGGACAGCATTGCAGTCGAAGGAAAGTTGTGGATTCTGTAGGAAACGAATCGAGTGAATGCGAAAGCCAGTGAAAACAAGACGGCAAGAGTCAACAATCCGCCCAGCAAAACGGGGAAAAGCTTGCTTTTGCTTTTTATGATAAGTCTGTTCGCACCTCGTGCCTTTCTCATTTCCCACCCCAAAAAAAACAGAAAAAACAGTAAGCCGAGTTCTGGCAGACTTCGGAAATTTCGAAATCCATAACCATCTATCTTAATTTTTGGTCGCCCAAAAACTTTAGCGGTCTACCTGCGACATAGCCCGGAAATGCCGTCGCTTCTTGACCTTGCTCCAAATGAGGCTTGCAATGCGCCGCGCGTTGCCGAACGGCCGGTGTGCTCTTACCACGCCTTTTCACCCTCGCCCGCCTTGACGGGCAGTATGTTTTCTGTTGCGCTGTCTGTAAATTCAAAAATTTCCGCGAAGGCGAAAACCTTTGAAAATCCCGGTCATTACCCGGCATTCTTTCCGGCGGAGCCCGGACTTTGCCTCGCCACGAAAAGGTATCATCACCATTTGCGGCGCGGTTATGTTTTTTCTGCAAATTACAAATTAATTTTCTTCTACCTCGCTTTCTTCTTCGTCATCATCCTTGTCGTCATAGTCTTCTGATTTTTCATCCTCATCGTCGACTTCCTCGTCCTCGAATTCGTCTTCAAAATCATCGTCCAAGTCCGCAAGGCTTCCGGCATCGTTCATCACGAAATACTCTTCTTCATCTTCCTCCGATTTGAGGTATTCCAAAATTCGGCTGCAATAGGGACAGAACAAGATGTTCTTCTCATCGCGGACTTCGTTTGCAAATTGCGCCGGCAAAATCATATGGCAGCCGCCGCAGACTCCGCCTTTCACCGAGACGATGCCCTCGTTGTTGCGCTGAATTATCCTTTGGAATTTGTAGACAATTTCCTGGTCGAGATTCGGCGTGATGTTCGCCTCTTTTTTTTCAAGCGAAGCCAATTCCTTTTTCAGGCTGCTCGTTTCCTTGTCGAGCGAGGCGCGCGCTTCGTTCAAATCGTTTTCCTCGGCCTGGATGACCGTCTCGTCAGTCTTTATGCTTTCATTGAGCTCCGCGAAAGACTTTTCCTCTTTGAGCAAATCTCGTCGCAAGTAAGACTCTCGTTCCGTGGCCTCGGCAATCTGTTTGTCCAACGCCTCGTATTCGCGGTGCGTGGAAATATTGTCCATGCCCTTTTCGCCGGATTCACGCGATGCGATGGCGGCATCGAGATTGTCTTTTATTTCGGAAATCTTATCTTTCAGCACCTCGTACTTTGAATTCTTTTCGATGTATTCTTTTTTGAGGCGCGACAAAAGTTCTTCCCGTGAATTCAACTGCTTGGGCACTTCTTCGATTTTTCGTCTTATTTCGTTCTCTTGAGAAAAAATTTCCTGAAGCTTTTTCAAGTCATCAAAAATATTTGACATATCACGCGTTTTTTCCATAATTTATCCCCTTTGGTGATTATAGCAAAAATCAAAATACTTTGCAAGTGCTATATTTCGATGTAGTCGCGAAGTCCTGTGGCACGGCGCGGATGCCGCAGACGACGCAACGCCTTCGCTTCGATTTGGCGAATGCGCTCGCGGGTGACGTTGAAGTAAAGTCCGACTTCCTCGAGCGTGAGCGAATATCCGTCGTTGAGACCGAAGCGCATTTTCAGCACTTCCTGTTCGCGCAAAGGAAGCGTTTTCAAAACTTCGTCGATATGCTCTTGCAGCAAGGTGTATGTTGTCTTCGACGCGGGATTTTCCACTTCCTTGTCTTCGATGAAATCCCCGAGCAAAGAATCCTCTTCTTCGCCGATTGGAGTCTCGAGCGAAATCGGCTCGCGAGCGACGTTCTTCACTTGCTTGACGCGCGCCACGGTCCATCCCAATTGCTGCGCGATTTCGTCGTCGTTCGGCTCGCGCCCGAGTTTTTGCATGAGGTTGCGGCTTTCGCGGACGACTTTGTTTATCTGCTCAATCATGTGCACCGGAACGCGAATCGTGCGCGCCTGATCGGAAATGCTCCGGGTAATCGCCTGACGAATCCACCATGTGGCGTAAGTCGAGAATTTGTATCCCTTGCGGTATTCGAATTTTTCCACGGCCTTTATCAGACCGATGTTTCCTTCCTGGACCAAGTCGAAGAACTGCAAGCCGCGGTTCGTGTATTTTTTCGCGATTGCCACGACAAGGCGGAGGTTCGCGTTGATGAGATGGTTTTTGGCGACTTCCATCATATACCGGCCGCGCTCAATTTCCTTTTCCATCTTGAGAATTTCTTCGATTGAATTTTCGAATTCAAATTCCAAATGATGGAGATTCCTGTCAATCTTTTGAATCTTTGTATAGACGTCGCGAATTTCGTCGGCAGTCATTCCCAAGTCTTTTTCGAGTTTCGCGGCTTCGCTGCGTGTCGCGAGACGGCGACCAAGCCGGCGCAGATCGGTGGCATCACTGATGCGCAGTTCTTTCATGCGCTTTTCTTGCTTGTGCTGGTATTCTTCGATTTTGTCTTTTATGTCGATGAACGCCGCGCTGAATTTTTCAATCTCCTCGGACTGAATGTCGATTTTCTGAAGCTGCGGAAGAATCTTTTTTCGCAGGCTCAAAATTTCCTTGTTGTCCTGAATGGTCGTCGTCGAGTCGAATTCAAAAAGCCTTCCCTTCAGCAAAATGTATTGCTTCAGTTCTGGAAGAATCGGACGCAGATGCTCCGCATACGAGCTTCGCAGACGACGACGCTCGTTCTGCTCTTCGGTGATTTCCTTTCGCGCGCGTCCAGTCTCGTCCACGCGGGAAAACGCCTTTTGCGCCACGGCATAGAATTCGGGAATTATCTTTCCCGAACTTTTTATCACGCCTTTTATGATGTTCTCGCCGTCTTCCATCTGCTTTGAAAGAATCACTTCCTGCTCGGCGGAAAGGAGGGCCTCTTTTCCGATTTCGCGAAGGTAAAGGCGGATTGGATCGTCGTTTGGCTGCGCGTCTTTGTCCGCGCTGACAAGGCGCTTTTTCGGCGGAATCGCCGCTTCCTTTTCGGCTTGCTCGGCAATCTTCGCTTCCGCGTCTTCTGGGATGTTGCCCTCGTCATCGTTGTCCACAACGAGATTGTCCTCGTCTTCCTCTTCGGGCAAATCGGGAATTTCTTCCCGAATCGTGATTCCGCGCCGCTCCAATTCCGCCATCAAAGCCTCGCTCTTTTCCTGATTGGCGACGGTCTCCGCGCCGATGGTTTCGGCGATTTCATCCCAATTGAATATGTTTTTGTCTTTTTCCAGAATTTTTAAAACCAAAGAGTCTAGCTCTTCTTTTTCCATTTTGTTTCCTTTTTTTTTCGAGACAACGTCAACGCTGTCTCAAGTGTTTGTCAATCTGCATTTTCTCTGAAAGCAATTCATTCAAAAGCGTTTCGTCGTCGGAAGTGACAGGATGCAAATTCTTTATCCGCTCGGAAAGTTTTTCGCTTTTCCGCTTGAGGGACTTCCGTTTTATCAGTTCGATGCTGTCGTCAATGTATTTGGCCATATCGCCGTGAAATTCGTCTGAGGCGGACGCTCCCGTTATTTGCCGCTGAATTTCCTCGTCTTGGGATTGAACAAGCATTGCCGATAATGACACTTCGCCTTTTCTGTGACATTCCTCCAGGTTCAAAAACAGTTCCCGCGCCAACGGATCTTCAAAATCATCGGAAGTGAGTTCGCGGCGCATTTTCTGATACTCATCAGGATTTGATATGACGGCGAGGACGGCGCGCAGTTCGGCGTTTGGCTTTATCGGCCTCGCTCCGTTCTGTCCGTTCTCGGTCTTGGCGTTCAAGCGTCCGCGCGCGCCACTGCGATTGTTGAAGTCTCTCTTTACAGCCTCCGGCGCAAGATTGAAACTTTGAGCCAACTGCTCAAGGCTCGATTCCTTTTGAATGTCCGAGCGAAGCGAATCCACGTACGAGAAAAAAGCCAGCGCGGCCTTCGTCTTGTCGTCGGGCGAATCCGACGGATACGATTCCTTCAGTTTGGACAACAAAAAATCGCTATCTAATATAGCATTTTCCACGGATTTCGTCAAGGTCTCCGCGCCGAATTTTATCATAATTTCCGCAGGGTCTTTCGCGCCCGAAAGCCTGATTATCTTCGTCGTGAAATTGAATTCGCGGCACATCAAAATCGCGCGCTTGGTGGCGTTCTGCCCCGCTCCGTCCGAGTCGAACGAAAGGAGGACCGTGTCCGCGAAGCCTTGCAGGATTTTCAGCTGCTGTTCGGTGAGGCTCGTTCCGAGCGGCGCGACAGCGTTGTCGATGCCACATTGGTGGTATGCGATTACGTCCATATAGCCCTCGCAGAGAATCACGGTCTTTTTCTGTTGAATCGACTTTTTCGCGAAGTTGAACGCGTAGAGAGTCTCGCGCTTTTTGTAGTGAGGAAGCTCGGGCGAGTTGAGATATTTCGGGCCATCCGCGTTTCCCAAAATCCTTCCGCCGAACGCGACGGCTTCTCCTTTCCTGTCGAAAATCGGAAAAATGAGCCGTCCCGAAAAAAGCGCGATGTCCGGATAGTTCTTGCTGAAAAGCCCGGTTTTCAAAAGGAATGGCGCGGAATAGTTTTTTTGGAGCAGGAATTTCTTTAGCCAAGTGCGGTCGGCCGGCGCGTAGCCCAACTTGAACTTGGAAATCGTCTCGTCAGAAAGCCCCCTCCCCTTGACATATTCCAAAGCCTCGCGCCCCATCTGGTTTTGCGTGAGAAAAAAATGGAAGGTGGACGCTATCCTGTCGTACACTTCGCGAACCGTGTCAAGGTCGTCGTCGCGTTGGTTTTTCCATTCGCCGCCGCTTCCGGATTCATAGATGATTTCGATGTTGTTCTTTTTCGCGAGCTCTGAAATCGCGTCGGGATAGGAAAGGTTTTCCATCTCCATCACGAATTTTATCGCGTCGCCGCCCACGCCGCATCCGAAGCAATGGTAGAATTTTTTCACGGAATCGACGGTGAACGAAGGAGTCTTTTCGTTGTGGAACGGACAGCAACCCCAATACTGCGAGCCGCGTCGCGTGAGGTTCGTGTAGTCGCCGACAAGCGAAACGATGTCCGTGGACTCGCGCACTTTTTCGATTGTCTCTTTTGAAATGAAGCCCGCCATTTTCCGCACGCCCTCGCCTAGCGCGACATTTTTTTCGTCTTGAAAATCAAATTCTGCCGCTCATGCTCTTCGAGCGTCTTCGTGAACACATGGCGGCCTTCGTCCTCGTCCATCAGGCGGAAATAGAAAAAGTCGGTCTGCGCGGGATTCGCCGCCGCCGTAAGCGCGACAAGCCCAGGATTCGAAATCGGCGCGGGCGGAAGTCCCGCGTTCAAATAAGTGTTGTAGGGGCTGTCGATTTTCAAATCGTCGAAGGTGATTATGTCAGGATGCGGCCGCCCCAAAATTTCCGTGATGACATATTCCACCGTGGCGCACGAATAAAGCCCGATGTCGTTTTCAATGCGGTTTGAAAAGACGCTCGCGATCAAGGGCGCTTCGTCCGCCACGCGGTATTCGCGCTCCACGACAGAAGCGAGGATTACGATTTGCTTTCGCCTTTCATCGGACGCGTCCGCGAGATTTTTTATCCTCGAAGTCTTGTCGAAGAAATTTTTTACCATCGAGCGGACGCAGCCTTTCGCGTCGGAATCCGCGACGAAAGAATATGTGTCTGGAAAAAGATATCCTTCCGCGCTTTCAAACGGAAGCCCGATTTCCCGCAAGAATTTTTCATCATGGCAGGCGGAAACGAATTCCTCTGCCGGACATATACCCGCCGCCTCAAGCCGCGCGGCGATTTTTGAAATCGTAAGCCCTTCGGGAACCGAAACATGGATTTGCTCGTCATGTCCTGAAGAAAGCGCGCGGTAAATTGTCGCCGCGTCCATCGCGCTTGATATTTCGCAGACGCCGGTCTTCACGGTGAAAATGGCTGAATCCGCGTTCGGAAAAACGATTGCCGCAAGGAATGGAAAACGCGCGAGCAGATAAAAAGCGCGCTCGTCTTTTATCAAGCCGTTTTGATACAATTTCGCCGCCACGTCGCGTGCCGTAGTGCCGCCTTCGATTTTCATAAGGATGATTTTTTCGCTTTCGGTTTTGTCGAGTGCGGAAGTCGCGTTCTTCATGTAAGCGAAAGCCGCGAACGCTGCCGCCACGCAAAACAAAATCAGCGCGAAAAACGCCGCGAGGATTTTGTTAGCAAAATTTTTTTCAGATTTTTTTTTCCCAGTAAATTTCATCTTGTCATCCAATTCGCGTATTCTGCCTGCGAATGTTCGCCGCGCAGAAATTCGCCATATTACTCATTACCTGTTACTTAACTTCTCCACTTCGTCAATCGAGAGCCGCCCATACAATTCGTCCTGCACGGTGCGGAAAAAGGCGAAAAGCTCGCGCGGAAGACTTTCCTGCCGCGCCCGCAAAAAACGCGCGAGCGATTTCAATTCTTCGTCCGAAAATTCGTAGGAAAATTTCGCCTCCGTCATATACTAAAACCTTTTCCTTCGATGGCAAGTTCGACCTCGATCTTTTTTTCGGAAATGAAATCAGCGTACCACTTTGCCGACTGCAAAATCGAAGTTATTTTCTTGTCGTCGTAAGAAGGCTCGTGATGGAAAAGGTAGAGTTTTTTGACGTTCATTTCCACGGCGAAATCCACCGCGTAGCAGAACGCGGAATGTCCCCATTTCGTTTTGGCGTAAGCGTCCTGCGGCGTGTACTGCGCGTCCAAAATCACCGCGTCCGCATTTTCAAAGACTCTCCTCGTGTCGCTTCCAATCTTGAAATCCAAAAGTTCCAAGTCAGTGGCGTATACGATTTTTTTTCCGTTCTCTTCCACGGAATAGGAATACGAGCCGCCCGGATGGTTCATCTTGCAACACGCTACCGTAACGCCACCGATGCCGCAATCCTCGCCGACCGAAATCGCCTTGAAATGTATCCTGTCCTTGACCGCGTCGAAATCCACCGGATAGAACGGCGCGCGCATTTGTCCCGCGAAAAATTCCGCCATGTTTTCCACAGGAGAATAAATGTCGATTGTGACATTCGGATTGTAGAGCGGTCCGAAAAAAGGAAATCCTTGTATGTGATCCCAATGCAAATGCGAAAGAAAAAGCGAATAGTGCGTGTTTCCCATAGTCTCAGGACTCATTCCCATCTCGCGGATTCCTGTGCCCGCGTCGAAAATAAGCTCATCATTCGCAAAAGAAGTCGCTTGGACGCAAGGCGTGTTTCCGCCAATCGTGCCGTATATATAAGGCGGAAGCGAAGAAAGAAATTTCTGGCGCGAATCGGGACTTTCCAAATCCTTTGGTTGAATGATTTGAACCGCCGCGTTTATCTTCGCCTGAACCTGCTCGGGCAAAAGCGGCGCTGCCAGAGAACCTCGTACTCCCCAAAATTTTACGTCCAAAATTTTCCCTCGATATGTCGATTCAATTTTTCGCGGACAGTTCGCGCGTTATCGGATTGTTGTGCTCGTACAAAAAACGCTGCTTTTCGATTTCCTGCGCGGAACGAAGCGTCCCGAAATTCATTCCCCTGCAGTCCTTTGCCTCGGCATTCCAAGCGTCGCGGCTTTTCAAAATCCACGGCCAAAACGGATATGTCGAGCATTGCACGGGACGCGCCCCATACGCCGTGCATCCGTTTTCCCAAAGAACGCAGTCGTAGTTCTGCTTTTCCAAAAGGCAAAGCGCCTCGCGCGCGCCATAGTACTGAACCCAGCGGCAATATTTTTTTATGAAACTGTCCTCGTCCATCTTAAACCAATTGCAAAGATTTGTCAAATCATTTTTGGAAAGGTACACGAAACCCGGAGAAATTCGGCAACAGTCAGAACACCTTTGGCATTCGAATTTAAGTCCGTCCTTGTAAAAGCGCGAGTCTTCCGCCAAAATTCTTTCTCCAGTAAAAATAAATCATCGAGGCTTTAGGGCACCTGTTATCGTAAGTATTGAAAGCGCGGTCGAAATCGTGCCTATCAATGTCGTGATAATCGGCGCGTAAAGGTTGAAATAATACAGGCCGGAATTGGTCACAGCCTCTATAGTCGTTTCCGGAGTGATCGGATCTTTTTTCGATATCTTTTTTCCGTTTATGTCCGTTATGACGATTTTTTGCCTTGAGTTCTCGGTCTTGATAAAGCCGCCGGCGAGGCTGATGTAGTATTCCCATCCCCGGTCAGGAATGTACGGATAACGGCCGGGCACTTTTACCGCGCCCGAAACGCTGACAAAATACTGCTTGAACGGAACTATGAGAGTGTCATTGTTTTGAAGCGTTTCTTCGAAATCAAAATTTTTGTCATATATGATTTTGTAGATGCTTATGGGAATTTTGTTGTTGTCGCGCATTATATATGAATTTGCCGTGTCCGCAACCGAAGAAGAAAAAAGTTGGCTATGCCCCCGCACGAAAGACGTGTATTTTTCCCCTGCGCTAAAAGTCATGGTCAGCCTGTTTGTGCTTTGAATGCTTTCCGCTTTTATGTCTGATGATGTAAATACCGCGCCCTCGATAAAAATTGAAGGACGCAAGTCATCGTAAGTCGGAATGTAAATCGTATCATAAGGCTCTATCTTATAATTTTCGTCGACATCCTTTTGTGTGAGATAAGTCGTCTCGCCAGTCTTTTCAGCTTCAGTGCTCATGTGGGTCACTTCAATCCTTGTCGTGTCGGCGCGCGGCGCCAGCCCTCCTCCATACACTTCGACAAAGTCTTTTAGGTTTTCGCCTTCAAGAAGTTCATAAGTTCCAGGGCGCTCCACCGTACCGCTTATTGTCGCGGTTCGCTGAAATCTGTTTATGGTGATGACATCGTTGGGACGAAGATATGGGTCTTGGTCCATATCGCCGAAACGCTCCGCCTTGAAAAGGTCGCAGGTTTTCGTCTTTCCGTTCGCCGAAGTTATTACGATGTTTCTTTTTGAAGAATACCTCGTAAACAAGCCTTCTTCTTTGAAAAGCTCGCTCAAGCGAGTGAGTGCCCACACGCTTTTTTCAGTAGTGGAAACCACTTCTCCTTTTATGGTGACTTTGAATACGGCCGCACTGGTGAGCACAAACTGAACGCCGCTCATAGGATAGTTTTTCGAGACAAGGTTTTCGACTTGTCGCTTGAGTTCTACGAACGTTTTTCCCGAAGCATCTATCACGCCGAGGTTCGCCACTCTTATCCTGTATGTGGAATCGACAGGCAAACTGTATGTAATGGCTTCCGTTCCTATGACAAAGGCCAGCGTATAAATGTCGCCTGCCGTCACAAGATAATCTGGAACGGACATCGCAATCTGCACGTTTTCACTTTGTGGAGTCAACACTATATTATTAGAATCGTCATCACTGCTATTCGCAGACAAAACCTGCGCGGATAATGGAAGCGACGACAAGGCTAAAGAAAACAATATCAATGAAAATCTTTTCATTTTTTACTTCCGCTCCTTAATTTTTCCATCGCCTCGGGATCCTTTCGAACATTTTCGACTGCGTTCAACGCGAATGCGATGAATACGGAAATGAAAAACGCGGCGAACGTTATGATTATGCACAACATTCCGCGGCTGGGCTTGGACTTTCTGTCGGGCACTTCCGCCTCTTCTATAACTTGAAAAGTCGGTGTCTCGCTCGCCATCGTTATCTTCAAAAGTTCATACTGCGTTTTCAGCTGAGTGTACACTTCTTTTTGGGCTTCCAGCTCGAGCCGTATCATCGACGCCTCTGTCATTATGGCGGGAAGAGACGCGCCTGTACCATAAGAATAAGAAACGGAACTTTCCAAACTTTGTATTCTCTTTTGCAAATTCAAGATTTCCTTGTAGGAATTGTCGATGTTCTGTTCGAGGTTTTTCTTTTCCAAAAGGTTTTTGTCTATGCCCAAATTGAGGAACATATTTTCAATCAGTTTTACTGAAAAGTCCACGACGCTTTTCGCGAATTCAGGATCTCTGTCTGTAAAGGAAAGCGAGAATACGGACGAATCCTCGTCGAATTCCGCCTCAATCAATTTTTTCAATTCTTTTCGGCTTTCGGCGCGCGGATATTTTTCTATCTCGAAACGTTCGACCAAATTGAATTCGTCTACGATGGCATCCAAAAAGGAATTCGTTTCGACGAAGTATATCGCAAGTCCGCTATTTGAAGAGCCGCCCATGCTTATGCCTGCGAGACTCGCCAATCCGCTTAGCCCGCTTGACGAAATCATAGAAGAAAGCGAACTCGACGATGAATTCTCATTGTTTATGAGCATCAACGCTTTTGGCGTGTACAGGTTGGGCAAGTAACTTTTTTCGGGCGGCAAGACAAGGGAAATCGCTGAAAACACGACTGCAAAAATCATCGCCAAAACGGTCGTTATTATTATGAGCCATTTGTGCCGCAGCAGCACCGCGAGCAAATCTATCAGGCTTATCTCGTCATCTTCAGGATTTTGCAGAGTTTGCGCCCGCCTTTCTTCTTCGACATTTTCGTTGTCCAACTTTTTTCTCCACCATTTTCTTTTCTTCGGAAAAGCATAGCATTTTTCCGAAAATTGTTCAAGCGAAAGTCGCTTGCCACACCCCAGTTTGCGAATTTCGCACAGCGACCTGTCATTCTTGGGTATAGTTTTGCAAATGCCCTTGGTGCTTTCTGTTCACCGCATAGTTTAGATAGTGGAACGTTATGAAAATCACTTCCACAAATATTACCGCCACGAGCAACACGATCACCGCCGAACGCAGCGACATTGAATAAGAGCCGATTATGATGACGCTTATTATTGCCTGAATCATGAGCAGAAAAAGAACCGCCGCCGTCTTCGAGAATCCGACATTCAAAAGTTTGTGGTGAATGTGCGCTTTGTCAGGCGCGAACCAAAAACGGTGCTCCCTCGTGCGCCGCCAAATCGCCGCGATGACATCCGTAACCGGAATCGAAGCCAAAAGGAAAAGCGCGATGATTTTCGAATATTCGAATTTCGGATTCGAACTGTCCATAAGCGGAAACGCGGCTATCGCGAAACCAAGCGTTTGGCTTCCGCAGTCTCCCAAAAATATTTTCGCGGGCGGCTTGTTCCACACCATGAAGCCGAGCACCGCACCAGCTAAAGTGAAATAGAAAGGATACGTTTTGCCGCCGAGCGAAAGCTGCACGATGCCGAGCGTCAGCAGGGACAAAAAAGAGATTCCGCTGCAAAACCAATCGATTCCGTCAATCAAATTGAAGGCGTTCACGCAAAGCAAAATCCACAAAAAAGTCAGCGTTCTTCCCAATAATGGCGGAATCGCGAGACCCAAAAAGTTTTTGAAATACATGTGGCTCAAAGCGACCATAAGAGCCGCGATTACTTGGAAAAAAAGTTTCAGCAATGCGCGGAGATTTTTCAAATCGTCCAAAAGCGCGAACACGAAAATCAGGGTAAACGCGAGAAATACGGGCAAATAGGAGACAAAGCCGCCGCTCCGAAAGACCATTGCCGCGGAGACTATGGCGAACGAAAGGAAAATGCCGATTCCGCCCAAGCGCGGAATGTTTCCATCGTGAACCTTTCGGGGATTCACCTCATCGTAAATATTGTGTCGGCCGCAGTATTTGACGGTAATCAGCACAAAAACCATGCTCAACAAAAACGCGGCTAAAAAAACTGCCATTTCCGTACCCCCCCCCATCGTACGCGGTCTTGATCCGTGCGGATGTGGACACTCGTCTTGGAGTAGAGTTTATTTATAAAAATAAAGGACTTTTTAAAAAGCCCGACATATTATAAACTATGTCTTTGAATTAGTCAATAGAATTGTCGGGAAATTTGAATCCGCCGAAAAAGCAAAAACCCGCACTGCTCGTGCGGGTTTTTTTGGGGAGTGAAGGATTCGAACCTACGAAGGCGTAGCCAGCAGATTTACAGTCTGTCC